>Ga0214919_10008404_pt1 | contig 13605 bp, 18 predicted proteins | sample LL1503_MetaG_FD_177994 | JGI IMG/M metagenome (GOLD analysis project Ga0214919, IMG submission 177994) | Freshwater microbial communities from Lake Lanier, Atlanta, Georgia, United States - LL-1503 | ecosystem: Environmental > Aquatic > Freshwater > Lake | place: USA: Georgia | collected...
TGCTCAGCAACTGCACGAATTGCGTAGATAATTATCGGCATGATCTAAATTATGGTTTTCCTTCAAAAAATTAAGATTAATTTTATATATATAATATAAACAATTATGTATACATCATCTGAAATTTATGAAATAAAAAAGGTTATACGTGAAAATTGGTATGCAAAAGATAATATTCGTCCAACATTTCACTTATTGACAACGCTTATTTTAATATTTTTATTATTATTTTTAATTAATAAAACATATAATTATTCGTTTTTAGGAATACTTTTATTATTTCTTGTATTATGCATTATGCGGATGTTTATGATATTTCATGATTTAACACATAGATCTTATTTCCCAAGTGATGAAAGAAAAACTGGAAAAGATGGCATTAACATGTGGATCGCAAGATGTATTGATGTATTATGTTCATATAGTGCAGATACATGGAAAACTATTCATAGTGAACATCACCGAATTCATGGAAATCTAAGCGAAAATGATGAGACTAGAACTGTATTTATATCTTCTAGATATAATGCTTTGCCTGAATATCAAAAAATATTATACGATATTATTAGATTTCCTCCTATATTTTTTTTATTATCGCCTATTTATATTTTTTGGATTAATAAATTTTTTAATAAGGAATGGGATTACATTGTAAAATATTTTATATTATTAAGTGTGTTATATTATTACGGATCATGGAGATTAATTGGATTTTATATAGGCGCAACATATATTGCAGCCATTATTGGAATAATGTTGTTTCATTTACAACATCAAGTTAATGTAGGATATTGGAAACCGTTTGATAATGAGAATGATACAGTATCTAAAGCAAATGCTGAATTATATGGTGCATCTGTTTTACGTATACCAGATCTTATGGATATTTTTACATTTGGAATAGAATATCACAATGTTCATCATTTAGATCCAGGTATTCCTGGATATAATACAAGAAATTGTTATTACGATTTAGTAAAAAGAGGATTAATACCTGATAATAAAATTGGTTATTTACAAAGCATTAAAAGTTTAATGCATACAATATATGATGAAGAAACTGAATTATATAAATAAAAAGTTTAAATGGGTTGTTTGTTAGTTTACATTTATTTAAATCTATACAATTTAAATAAAAGAAATGAATTGCATCTTTATCTGCATCTTTAACAATCCAAATTATGTAAATATGTTCTATGTTTTGTTGGATAGTATACATACTTATGGTTCATTAAAAGACGGTTGCACAGAAATCGTAGTATATACGTCGACACGGTTTATGAATATGATATTAAAATCGCCTTTTTATAGAGAATTTGTTCGCTTCGAAATCAACGACAAATACACCAATGTAGATAAGGCTTGCAAAGCACGGTTAGACTTATTTGATTTGCCAGTTATTCAAAAATATAGCAAAATTCTGTATTTGGACACGGATATTATAGTAAAAGGCGATTTAAAAATCATATTTGATCTTTGCATTCAAGACATATTATATGTTTTAGAAGAAGGTTCAATAGATAGCGATACTGATTTTTGGGGGAAAAAACTCTTTATAAATGCAGGAGATTTGACATTATATACTAACAAATTGGCATTTACTAGTGGTATATTGCTGTTTAATAATTGCGAAAAAATACGAAATCTATTTTCAAATATTAAGAATGATATCATTGCAAGACCATTTAGATTTTACTGTCACGATCAGCCATATATTATTTATAATGCATTTAAATATTGTTTATACGATAATCAAACATTAAAGGATTATGTCGTAAACAACGATCACAATGTTAGTAGTAGCAAAATAATTCATCATTTTCCAGGAGATCCTGGTGTTCATCAGCATAAAATAAAATATATGTTTCATTTCTTGACTGAGTTGAAGAAAATGAATGCTTAAATATAGTTTTCCGAATTGTCTTTAAGTGACTTTTAAGTTTTATATTTAATTTATTTCTAATTTAAATCGAAACTTTAAATCTAAATATATATTAAATGTTTGGACTAAATTCCGATCTGTTTTATATCCCTTCTTTTTATGCGCATACTCTCAATGGCATACTTTTGTTAGCTGCGTTTGTTGTTTTATATAGAAATTTTTCTTACATTAAAAATGTCGACAAATATAGGCTTATTACATTGATACTTTTGTTTTCCAGTGCAGCCGGCATTCATTCATTATCACATTTAGGATTGGAGAGTGTTTACGGATTTAATCCTTTAAACCAGAAATAAAAAATGGTTCTATTAAACTGTAATATATAATCAAATAAACTAACAAATATACCCAAAAATTAATCGGTAAAAGGCTATAATGCCAAAAATAGGCTCTGTAAAATGGTGAACATATTAATTCTATTAGGCTCATCGGACAAAACTCTTGTTCATTTTCCGCATTTGTTCGCAGCCAAATGTTGCCCATTTTTGGCGAATATTGCACATATAGACTGTAAATTATTAAAACAATGAAAAAATGTATTAACATATTTGTAATATAATGTAAATATTTGGTTTATATTATATTGAACTAACAAACTTAAAAGTATTTTATTTATTAATAAAATATGGATCGAGAAAATGAAGAAAATGTTGAAGCTGAATATATTCGTTCATCCAAAATGAAAATCGATAGGTTGTTGAATAATTACAATCATCACGGAGCATTTAATATGTTAGTTGTGCTTCTAAATAAATTAGATGATTCTAATAAAAATGAAGTTTTATTATATTATCAGAATTATTTAACAAACAAATATGATCTAAGTGGAACTACATTACATCCTGTATCTAGGTATTAGATTCTAGATTCTAAATGCAAAATATAAAGTATTTACATCGAACCGAACCAATAATGATAATAAAAAAGAATGTAAAAATAAAACCACATAATATATTATATGGAATTTGGCGTATTTACATTCATCATTCCAGATACTATTTTCAAGAGTATAAAAAAATATATGAATTATGAATTAGAACCAGATGAAAATTCCCAGTTATTATTTACATATGATAATGAACCTGATATAATAAAAGAGTTTGATATGAAAACCAATCCCAAAATGAAAAAAATATGGTATTCTTCGCAACAACCCCTTGTTTTACCACAAATGCAAAGTTTTCATTACCAAGATTTACCCCAAAGATTTTATTTCCAAACCCAAAAAGGTTTGACATTATTTTTGGAAGAAACCCCAGTATTTTCACAAAAGCGTGGTGTATATACGTTGAAATCATTACACCAAATTTTTTACAAACATAGTAATTGGACAAATTATAAATCGTCACCTTATAATTGCGTGTATTACATTTACGTGCCGACTGTAGAAAACGCGTTTTCAATCTTGAAAATAAGTTCCAATCGGTATTTATTTGCGTATCATCCAAAATATCTCAATAAAACCGAAGTGGAGCAAATTGTCTTTGAATTGTTTAATAAATAAATATATAAATATTTTGTTATTATTTTTCAATTATTACTTCTTTCGAAATGTTTGTTACTATTTTATTTAAATTGTTACATTGCTCTTCCTTTGAAGATCCAGACATGGCGTTGGAAACGATTTGCAAGTAAGCATCATTTTTTCTAGAATCTGAGTCCATACAATCTGGATGCGCCTTTACCCAAATCGGTATTTGTTGAATATTTTTATTTGCAATTTGTTTAATTGCCAATTTAATTTTATCCTTTTCATTTCCCTCTTTGACCCACTTATCCTCATCCTTGATATACAGTGTTTCTCTTTTTACGTCACTGCATTGTATAGGTCTTTTGGTTACATCAAGATCATTCAGCTTTGTTGTGATTATTTTTGAAACACCTTCAACATATCCAAGACGCCCAGTTTCTTCTAGATCATGTAATTGCAACTTAATAGAATTAACAAATTCACTTATATTCAATGCATCCTTACATTCTTCATTCAAATAAACTTGGATATTAAATGTTTTATTATTATTGTTAGTTACGCAATTATTTATAATACCCTTTTCTTTAGATAATTCAATTAACGATTTTTGAAGTTCTTGATTTTGTTTAAGAAGCTCTATAATTAAATTAGTTTCTTGTTGTGGTTGAAATTGTATACATTGTTTTTTGTGTTTAGAAAGACTAGATTTATGTTTGTAAACTTTACTGCATTTACAGCATATATGGTCTTGCGAGTTTTGCGAGAAATCGTTAGCCACTGAGACCATATTGTTAGCCTTGAGGTGTTTTGGTGTCAGTAAATGCTTGATATAATCATTTTTGCGAAATGTAAAATAGTCACAATTATTGCAACTAAAATATGGTTGCGAGTTTTGCGAGAAATAGTTAGCCATAGTTAGTATAATAGGAACAGAAAAAGTTCCTAAAGTTTATTTGCAATGAAAAATCATCGTAACAAAATAATTCCAGTTCAAAATATTTTTCAGAGCATTATCGTAACAAAGGTCGGAAAAAGACCCCTTTTTCAAAAGTATTTTTGGGTTTTCGATTTTGGACATTTATAAATGTCCAAAAATGAAAAGTAAAATTTAGATTTGGAAAATATTTGTTACTGAAAAAGCGACCTATAAAAATGCATTTATTTTAACAGCATATATGGTAAGACACTTAAATATTGGTTTGAGACGGTATTTGGGCCAAACTTGGCTCCTATGGTCCCCGTTGGAAAAATATTGCAGATTATTTCTTGAATTTTAGAAGGTATTTTAATTTATATTATTACAATTTAAAAGTATAAATATTATAATTATAATGGTTAAATATACTTATAAATTATTGCATGATTTTTGTTTAGAAAATAATATAAAATTATTAGCAGATTATAGTAAATTAAAATTAGAATATTCGTCAAAAATTATATTGGAATGTAAGCAATGTAATTTAGAAACAGAAAAATGTCTTGCATATATGATCAAAACAAAGTGTAGCTTGTGTAAAATATGTATTACTAAAAATTCTTTATCTAAACAAAAAGAAACAATGCTTAAAAAATATGGTGTAGAACATCCGACACAATCAGAAGAAATTAAAATAAAAATTAAGAAAGGATTTATTGAAAAATATGGAGTAGATAATCCATCAAAAACAATAGCAGTAAAAAATAAAATGAAACAAACAAATTTAGAAAGATATGGTGTAGAATATTTGATTCATGATCCAGAAATAAAAGAAAAAATGATTAAAACAAATTTAGAAAAATATGGTGTAGAAAATCCTTTAGGAAATAAAGATATCAGAACAAAAATAAATGCAACAATTTTAGAAAAATATGGAGTAGAAAATGTTGCTCAAAATATTGATATTCAAAATAAAATGAAAGAAACAACATTTAAAAATTATGGAGTAGAATATCCTTTACAGTCTGCTTCTATAAAAGAAAAAACAATAAAAACTAATTTGAAAAAATACGGAACAGAAAATCCTTTACAAAATGCAGAAATATCAAATAAACATTTGCTAAGTAGTTATAAGATAAAAAAATATATATTACCTTCAGGTAATATATTACATTATCAGGGGTTTGAAAATTATGCAATCGATGATCTATTACATGATAATCATTTAGAAAATGATATAATAAATTGCAGAACAAAAGTCCCTACAATATTTTATTTTGATAAAAATAATAAAAAACGACGACATTTTGTAGATATTTTTGTTCCGAGTAAAAATTTATGTATTGAAATTAAATCAGAATATACAATTACTATAAATTATGAAAAAATTATACAAAAACAAAATGCTGCTAAGAAGCTAGGATATAATTATGAAATTTGGGTATATAATAGAAAAGGAAAAATATTAGATATTCAAAAATAATTTATTTTTTTAAAAAACATATACCTTGAGCCAATGAATCTTTTTTATATTCAGTTTCTTCATCTGAAGTATTATTATTACATAAAAAAGTAGTATTGTCTTTCCATTTTTTTATATTATAATTATTACTATCGCAACTAATTATATTATAATTATTTTTTTTATAATATGCTTTCCTTTTTAACCATTGTCTTTGAAAACAATCATGAATATCAACTATATCATAAATAATAGGATCATTAAAAGCATGCTTAGCTCGTAATACTCTTCCAATAGTTTGAACAATATCTGTTTTAGGTGTTATTAAAAATTCTGCATTTAATGTAGGAATATCAAGACCTTCATTCGCCATAGAAAAACTTGCTAAAATAACTTGTTTTGTTTCTGAATTTTTTAATTCTTTTTCACTCATACCACCAACATAATATCCAACAGATGCCAAATTTTTACACACAAATTTTTTATAAATATAATGTAATACATTTAAATTGTGCGATAAAACAATAGTGTGTGTTTGTTCTAGAGGTTTTACATAAGGATTTTTAATATAATTCTGTTCATATTTTAATACTTTTTTACAAGTAGGGCATTTAGGTCGCTCTTTAGATCCCTTTTTTTGTCCATCAGGACCAATAAAGTAAGTTATATTTTGCTCAGCAAATTCTTCTATTTTTTGTAAACAAGGCATGCAAAATTTTATAGATCCGCAACATGTATTTTTAAGTAAATAATTTTCTTTTTTTTTACATATTTCACAAGAAGGTTTTTGTAAATCCATTTCTATTTTATATGCTTCAATTAGACTTTTCTCTACAGTGTCAACTTCAATAAAATCTGTTAACAATTTTATAATAAATTCTGTTCGTCGATTATAAGTGCATAATTTTGAAATCATAGAGCTTATTTGTGGTTGCCCTTTAAAATCTAATACAGTTTCATTAAAATCACAATCTGTTGTTTTATATGTTACGGCTCTAATTTGAACATTATTATCAGCTTTTTTTTCAGCTTTATGCACAACAGGCCCCAAAAACATTTTAAATACTTTAGTAGTGCCATCTTTTCTATTCATAGTAGCAGATAATCCTAACATATATTTTGTTACAACTTTAAATAATGCATTTGAAAATGTTTCACTGGAAATATGATGAACTTCATCGATAATTGTTAATCCGAAGCTGTCAAAAATAGATGATGGATATTCCTTTAGAACTAAACTTTGCAACATACATAAAACAATATCTTTTCCATCTATATCAATTATTTGACCTTGAATTTTTCCAATTTTAGCAGTAGGTAGAAACTGTTGAATGCGTTCAATCCATTGGTTCATTAAAAATTCCTTATGAACAATAACAATTGTCTTTTTTTTTAATTGAGACAATATATAAAGACTTGCTGAAGTTTTGCCCCACGCACAGTAGAGCTCAAGTAATCCACCTCTTCCATTTTGCTTATCGTCGCTTTGCTTATCGTCGCTTTGCTTATCGCTTTGTACGTGATCTAAAAACTTTGCAATAACTGGCACCTGATAGTCACGCAATGAGCCATTAAAATGTAAATCAATATCGTCTCCTTCTGTTAGCTTATATTGTGTCGCTGGACCGAAGATTTCTTCGCCGTAGTATCGAGGAATGTATAGCTTCTTGTCGGATTCACGGTAAGCAGGAAAAGATTTTTGTAGTTGAACTGGAGAACCAGGGACATATGGTTTTACAGTTAATTGTTCTTTAATATAGGTTTGTTGTTTAACAGTGAGTTCAGATTTAAGGACAGTGTAGCCTTTTTGGCCGAGATATGTATTCAGATTTTTAGGCATAATTTCTACAACATCTTTTGTAGATTTTTTTGCATTACCATTTTTTGTATTTGAAGATTGCATTGTATATTTATTATAATATATTTAGAGCACTATATTTATATCAGTTAATTATAATGTTTTTCTAGGATTTAATAAAAGTGGAATTTTTTTAAAAGTATAATATATAAGATGCAATATATTGACAATTTGCTTGAAAAAAGAAACATGTCACAATTAATGTTGGTGATTCTGTTTATTATTTATTTAGTGATGGGTCTAAAAATGCCAGATCAAATCGCAAACATAATAGATAGCCCCGCAGGAAAGATTGTTGTCGCATTAATTGCCCTTTTACTTTTTGGATATTCCAATCCAATTTTAGGAGTTTTAGGTATAATGGTTGCATATCAATTAATTAAATCGTCTTCAGAAAAGACTGGAATGGCTGCATTAGAGAAATACTATCCTACAGAGGAAAAGAAGTGGAGCCCATTTACGGCAATTCATCAATTCCCGTATACATTGGAGCAAGAGGTTGTCAAGGAAATGGCATCACAAAAGTTCAATGCTAATTACGTAAAGGCGCCTTATAGACCGATGTTGGATGATACACACGATGCGTCAATGCTTTCTTAAACTAGTACCAAAACTAGTACCAAAACCCCCCAATAAATAATATATTATATTTAAAGTAACTTAAAGAGATTTACTTTAAGTAGTTTTATAATATATTATTTCATTGATCTTCTTCTTTTAGTTCGTTTTTTTACCTTTTTTTGTCGGCGTCTTTTAGATTTTCGTCTTCTTTTACCACCTAAACGTCTATGACTTAATATACAATCATCTATATATTTTTTAGCCTCCGGAGATAGAATTGGTATATATTCATCTCCAACTACAAGAAATAGTTTATCAGGCGTAATCTCTTCTTTTGCTACAAATTCACTAGCCGAAATTGTATCCCCAAATTCATCACTAGTTAAATTGTTTATATCTACGGCTAATAATAAATTACAAACACCATTTGTTTTAGCATTTTCAAAAAAATCAAGTAGTGTATTTAATTCATTTTTGAATTCAGGATGTAGAGAAATAATTTGCCCATAATTAATATTTAAATTACCAAGAACACAATGAGGACCTTCACCTTCTATAAACTCAGTTGAGTAAGTTAAAGCAATATTTTTTTCTGTAGTAAATGATATTTTAATATCTCGTGGATTTTTTCTAATTTGTGTTTGTCTGTCTATAAATTTTAAAGCATATTGATGCGATTTTAATTGTTTGTCTGCTGATGTAGCGATCTCTAAATAATAATCCCAACCTTTTTTCATTGGTATCCATAATTCGTCAGGATATCTACCAGTTAATCCATCATGGCGTAAAAAATCAAAATATATAGAATTTGTTCCATGATACACATAACGAGGCATTCTATTTTCTATAAATTCTAGATTTTCTGGATTTAGCGGATTTCTAGTTATATGTGTATTCATAATATATATATATATATATATTATTTCATAAAAAACAGTTTTTTGCCGCCAACAGTGACACTACTTGTTGCAGCTGCTACAGAACCGCCACTTTTAGGAACATACATATTAACAAAAAAACTAAAAATATACATTAATGCTATAAATACAACTGAACCTAAAAACATTTGAAAATATTTGTTTTCCATCAATTCGCTAGCAGTCATAGTATATTCTGATGCCGATCCGCTATCGGTAATTATGATTTCTTCTTCTTCTGATTCGCCGACCGGCTGACAATCAATATATATTTGATCACTGCCTCCAGTAGTAGATGGACCTTTCTCATTAAAAAACAAAGCAGGACCAGTTTTAATATCATATGCATTTTCTGTAATGACATTTTGCAATGAAACCAACACTTTATCAGCTACTCCAATAGCGCTATCAGAAGAAAATACAATATATTCATTTTTATTAGAGGAACACGGTTGATATGGTTCAGTTGCACTATAGGAGAAAAAAGGTTTTCGAGGGACAAATGCATTCAAATTAAATCTAGATATGTTTATAGTAGTTTGTTCTGTATCCGCAGGCGCATTTGTGGCGACTGTATTTATAATTGTCGTTAAATTTTTAGAACCAGTTGTAGCACTATTACTGCTCTTTATTGGGATACATACTAACAGAGGAACAGCACCAGAAGATGAATTATGAACAATAATCATTTCACCGTCTGATTTGGTTCCATTAAAAGAATGCAGAGAAGGTGAATATATTCTTACTTCTTTTACATTGTAAGCCGAAGAATTATATGTTACAGGTGGTGATGAGGATGACTCATATGATAATGAAATATAGTCGCCTCTATTTGTTGCAATACAAGAACTGTCATTATAATGAAAACTGAATTCACATTTAAGATCACATTTTCCGACAACAGCGCCTCTATTAATATCTATTGGTGCAGTAGCATTTGGACAACTCATTTATAATATATATTTAAAATAAAATGAAATGAATGCGTTATTTTTTAAAAATGCTTTGCCAATTATTTAATAAAGATACAATGAAAATTACTAAAGCTAGACTAGAAAAGGCGCGAAATGCAAATAATCAAACAAGAAAAAAATACAATCCCAATAAAAAAATAACAACACATACTAACACATTTAGAAATCGAAAACAATTTAATTTAAGGCATAATACAATAAAGAATATACATTGATACAATACAAACAGTATAAACATTAAAGAAAAGGTAAATATTTGATCGTGTCATTTTCATATTTAGTGACTTTAAATGCATCATTATATCCTTCTACATAAACTGTGTCTCCGGAATATATTTCATCCACTCCATTTTCATTTAATCCAGATTTACCTTTTACTGAAACTGGTAGCTTGACATTATTATGCTGATTGGATATAGTATAATACTGCCATAAGCTGCGTCTAGTAAATAATGGTCGCCCCATTAAAGGCAATATATTATCTTTACTAGAACCATTTAAAGGTGTTAAGATGCCAATCTGTCGGTAACTTGTATCAACTGCCGTTGTAGAAACATTGATAGGCACTGCATTTCTAGGAGCAATTGTTAGTTCAGGTACAAAATAACGCTCATCTCTTAATGGTGCAGCATATGGATTAATTAACACGTCATTGGCTGGTAAGTTATTGTAAGGGTAGCTCGGTAAGAAACCAAGACCAAAACTATAAGGATCGCGTTCTTCATTTGTAGTTTTCAGATTTGTTGAAATATTAATGTTCTGATTTTGCTTTCCAGTTTTAATAAAAAAGAAATAACAAAATCCGAATAATAGGATTACCATAATAAAAATGGTAAAGTTTTCAATGCAAATCACACCAGGAGGACACTTCTTCATTAATATATTATTATATTATATTACTATACTGTGTAATATAATCTAACATAATTTATCATAAACTAATCTAAATAGTTTAATCATAATTATTTTATTTTTGTTTTTCTTGATCAGGCCCTAAACCTTTTGCCATATCAGCTAGCCCACTTAATTGAGTCATATCAATTCCCGTCAACATATCCTTTGCTTGCTGGATCATTGGCGTCATATTTTGCATTGTATCAAATAATTTCTGCTGTTGAGCCATTAATTTTTGAGTATCTCCTGTTAGTTTGTTTATACCATCGCTTCCTAAAATTTTATCCAAGTTATCATATGCATCTTCTAAAGTAGTAGCATAGTCAATTCGTGAATTGCCATTTACTGGAGCTGCGTCTTTAAAAGATGATCCATTTTTAGCATTGTGAAATCCAGCCTTATTACCTTTTGAATGAACAACACCTTTTGGACTAAAAGCCTCGGTTTCTGTTGTTTGGTTTAAATCTGGATTGTTCATATCTCGAATTGGTCTTGTAGCATCGCCATTAGCCTCTGCAGCCATCTTTTTTTCATTTAATTTAGCTTTGGCAGCATCAACACTACCGGTTTCCTTTAATGCATTTAATCCTGCACCCAATTGAGGATCGACAGCGCTTAATTTTTCAGAATCTATTGTAGAATTTTCAGCCTTTTCTTTGATAGCATCAGTAGAAATTGTTGAATTTTCCATTCCTTCTCGCATGCTTTTATTAGCCATTAGTAAATTAGTGGCAAGAATAGACACTAATAAAACAACTGTCATATTTTTACTAAAGTTAGTCATTAAAAATCCTACTAAAGCAAAAAAGATAACCGCATTTAATTTATTATTTACAAGATAACCTAATACATTTGTAACTGCTATAAATACAATAAAATATAGAAAATACTTGTTTGTTAATATTTTGGATGCTTCACTTGCAATGTTCATTATATATTATATTTTTAAAAAAAATTGAATTAAAATAGTTAATGATTATTAAATATATAATTAAACAAATACAATGTCTCCATTTAATCAATCAATGAATCAATTAGTTAGTTGTAATAATTACTTTAACGCTGATGCTGATGCTAATCCTAATCCTAATCTTAATATAAATATTAATGCATTAAGGATCGGCAAAACTCGTTTCAGTCTAGCATTATGTGAACTTCATTATACTCCTATGCATGGTAAATCACGTAATAGCTGTCCAAATATTGAAGGTCATTTCTTGGTAATTAATACATTTAATGGTCCGACAGGAATAATAATGGATGAATATGAAGAATACACAGAATATAATACCGATGAAGAAAATAGTAGTGATACGGATGAAAATGACGACAACAGCATAAGTTCAAATACACCGACACATATATCTCATATCCTAGATCTATATCAACGAGAATATGCAGCCATTGAAAATAATGTGCAATCCGTTCCTCATACAAAAATTAGAAATTATCATAACATAATTAGAAGGCCTAATTATATTAAACCAGAGATTGCTGAATGTTTCGAATTGTCTACTCAAGAGCATATTGCAATTATTAAAACAATTTGGATCAAATTAATTCAGCGTAAATGGAAAAAAGTGTTTGCATTAAAACAACAAATATTACAGCAGCGCAGTTCTCTGTCGTCAGTATATGCTAGACAAATAACTGGAAAATGGCCAGATCATTGCTTAAATCTTCCTGGCTTAAAAGGAATGCTTTCTGACTTGCTATAATCATCTAGATAAATATAAATAATTACATTTTAGATCTTGTTTTACTATTAGATCTTGTACTATTTTTTTTATATTTTTGTCTTTTACCCTTACCTCTCACTTTTCTAGTTCCCATATATTTTTTATTAGATGCAGATTTATAAGATGATCTAGATCTTGTATTAGAATTTGTATTGGATCTTGTATTGGATTTAGATCTTGGATATCTCGGAGATCTTGTATTTGTATCAGTAATTTCTTCACTGTCTCGATCTAAATCGCGTCTAGAATTATAAGCCCATCCACCCTTAAAACCTTTAAAATTCATTGTATGTCCCATAGTTATAATATCTATATATTATTTTTCGTCTACAAACCTAAGTCTCCAATTTATCAATTTCCGATTTTATTTTAGTTATTTCGTGCAACAATTCTTTTTTATCGTGTTTTGCAGTTATAATTTGATCTTTCACTAAATGATTTTGATCTACTAAATAAGTAATATAATCTTTTAAATAATTCATCGCCTTGTATTCATTTTGCTTTTTTTCCATTTCGTCTTCATAAAATTTATTATAGTCTTTGTTCACTATTTCTAAATATTCATTTAATTGTTTATTTTTATCTAGTTCCTTTCTTTTTTTCAAAAGAAAAGCCTTCTTTTTCTTCATCTCTTCCTCTAATTGCATAATTTTTAGATCTCGTTTTGCAACACCATTCTTATCCGATTTATTGTGTTTATTTTTCTTATGTAAATCCATTTGTTCTTATTTTATTAAAACATTAAAAATTTCAAAAATAAAAAGTAAAACATTGAAACATTAAAATTTCAAAAATAATATATATTAAAAAATATTAAAATCTTTGATATATATTATTTAGGATGTCTAAAATAATTACCGAACCTTTGCTT
>Ga0214919_10008405_pt1 | contig 13603 bp, 13 predicted proteins | sample LL1503_MetaG_FD_177994 | JGI IMG/M metagenome (GOLD analysis project Ga0214919, IMG submission 177994) | Freshwater microbial communities from Lake Lanier, Atlanta, Georgia, United States - LL-1503 | ecosystem: Environmental > Aquatic > Freshwater > Lake | place: USA: Georgia | collected...
TTTGTAAATACGCCAAAAACACCCCCAACTATACTTGTAATTTGGTCTCTTATATAACTGAACATGTTGCGAATATTAGAAATATCGCCTACGAGGTTCCCAGTAATACTAGATAATCCAGCTAATATATAGTTAATTGGCTGCAATAGATATCCCATAAAACTGGTTTGCATATTTTGAACACAATATATAAAATCACTTGAAATATCATCCGATAATGGCATATACATGGGATTACACCTATACTTGGGCCAGTTATCCTTAATTTCTTTTATTTTTGTAAAATAATACATGGCAAATATTTGTAATACAAATGCAAGATTAATATATATAAAATTTATCCATGCGCTTCCTTTCGGCATACTTTATATTATTATTATATATTTCTTGAAAAAAAATACATAATTTGACGTGTTTACCTTCTTCTTGTTCTTCTTGACTTTTTTTGTTTCATCATTTTTCTATATTTCTTGCTTCTTGTGCTTCTGCTTCTTCTGCGCGTTTGCTTCTTCGATAAACGACGTGTACGGCGACGCCTCTTACCTCCAACTTGTGTAACAGCATTATCATATTTTGATGCAGTTACTGCATTTGCAAACAATGAAGCCGCCGCAACGTTATTTGCTTGAGCATTGGGAGTATTCGCACCAAGAGGTAAAGGAGCTACTACTATAGTTGTAGGGTCTCCTGGTATAGTTGCAGCCCCAACTCCTCCCACACCGCCTTTATAAGACCGACGTCTTCGGCGACGCCCCCCCCTTGTTGCATTTATCAAATTTACTTGTGCCTTGGTTGCCGCATTTATGTTTGCAACAGAGTCTTGAGAACTTTGAGGGACAACACTACTTGGCGGAATTTGATAATTTACTACGGCACCGAGAGATAAATTTTGCGACGGCGAACTCATTAATCTATATTTAGAATTTAAATTAGAATTTGCAAAATAACAGATATAAAAATAACATACATATTTAATAAATATGGAACCAGTAAACATGGATGATAAGACGCGTCTACAATTGCAAAATATGATCAAGGCAAATAACGCAGAGGATCAGACCGAGCTCATTCGTGAGCTAAAGCATAGCGAAATATTCAAAAAGAATATTGCAACACTTTTGAATTTAAAGAAACAATACGCCAACGACCAAGACAAATTGCACATGGAGTGTATGATTGAATGCAGTTTCTTGTTCAACTATTACACCGACTTGTATAATAAAATACGCAAGGACGAAATTGACATGGATATTTTATATCAATTTTTAGATGTGCTAAAGCAAATTGAGGATGGACTGGTTGACCAGCATGAAGGGTCTTTTATGGTGGGAACACTCTTAAAGAAAATTTACGTGGATAGTGCTCTTAAAAAGGCGGACAAGTTGGACAGAGAGCATGCAGCTGCCGCCGCAAATACACCAGCTATAGTTAGAGAAGATCCCGTCGAAATTTCATGGAAACAATTCAAGCACATAAAAAAAGCTTAAACATATATCATAAGTATTATTAAATATTATATATGGTAAATAAACGTATCGCGGCAACAACACCAATGACAACGTTGGTTATAGTTGAATCGCCGTCTAAATGCAAAAAAATAGAAGAATATTTGGGTCCAGGATACAAGTGTGTTGCAAGTTTTGGCCATTTGCGCGAATTACCTTCTCTCAACAACATCGACTTTACAAATGATTTTAAACCAACATATGCGATTTCCGAAAGCAAAGTGAAGCAGGTTTCTCTCCTCAAAAAGGAAATTGCATTGGCGGGTGAAGTCGTCTTGGCTACCGACGATGATCGCGAAGGCGAGGCAATTGCCTGGCATATATGCATGATATTTGACCTAAACCCCGCACTAACAAAACGTATTATATTTCACGAAATTACTGAAACGGCTCTACAACATGCCATACGAAACCCTACACGCATTAATATGAATATCGTTTACGCTCAACAAGCGCGACAAATTTTAGATCTACTTGTTGGATTCAAGATATCGCCGCTTTTATGGAAGCACATTTCTCATCAGTCTCTCTCTGCAGGCCGTTGCCAGTCTCCTGCTTTGAAATTAATTTACGACAATCAACAAGAAATAGAACGCAGTCCAGGGAAGAAGATATATAATACGTCTGGCTTTTTTCATTTTGCAAAAGCAATCTCATTTGACTTGAATAAGCATCACGAAACAGAAGACGATATGATTGAATTCTTGGATGCATGTGCTTCGTTCTCTCACACATTCACTTGCACACAACCTTCCAAGGTATATAAACAACCACCGAACCCATTAAACACGTCTAGATTGCAACAGGCTTCTAGCAATGAATTGCACATATCTCCCAAGGAAACCATGAAACTATGTCAGGTTTTGTATGAGGCGGGATATATTACCTATATGAGAACAGAAAGCCAGACCTATTGTGCGGACCTTTTGAATCAAGTACAGAAATATATTCTTGCGCATTATGATGAGTCGCATATTCTCAAGAGAGAAAAACCTCCTCAGGGAGAAGGAGCCGAAAAGCCCCACGAAGCCATTCGACCCACAGACATTTCTCTCGTCAAACTACCTGACAAGTTCAGTTCAAAAGAACAACGAATGTACAAGCTGATTTGGGAAACCACTTTAGAGTCGTGCATGTCTCCCGCCGAATTCTATTTTATAAAGGCGACAATTCAGGCACCCATGAAGTCTCAATATACGCATACCAGCGAGAAGCTATCTTTTTTGGGTTGGATGGCGGTAAATAACCGACCGCAGTCTCGCGAGGAGGAAGAGAGAAATTATAACATTCTCTCTAATCATCAAAATCTAAATGTAAAATATGCAAAGATTCATTCCAAGCTAACCATGAAGGATACCAAACAACACTATACAGAAGCCAAGCTCGTTCTCTTGTTGGAAGAAAAGGGTATTGGACGTCCGTCCACATTTTCAATGCTTGTAGAAAAGATTCAAGAACGCGAATACGTAAAAAAGCAAAACGTAGTGGGCAAGTCGGTTGTCTGCAAGGACTTTGAATTGGAAGGAGACGAGATTTTCGAAATCGAAACCATGAGAGAATTTGGAAATGAACATGGAAAACTGGTGATTCAGCCGTTGGGAGTCATAGTTATCGATTTCCTTGAAAAATACTTTGCCCCTTTATTCGACTACAATTACACCAAAAAAATGGAGGATGCGCTTGATACTATTGCAGGTGGTTCAAATGTTGTCTGGCAGAATATATGCAAGGATTGTTTGGGGCAAATAGACGAATTAAGCTACCATCTGGCTACGCCAAATGCAAGTGGAAAGGGAACCGGGAACGCAACAGGGTCGGGAGTTGGCAAGGTCGAATACAAAATTGACGACCAACATAGCTATATCATCGGTAAAAATGGACCAGTTATCAAATGCACTAACAAGGCTACGAATGAAACAACATTTAAATCAGTAAAGGACAATATTGACGTACACAAGTTAGAACGCGGAGAATATAGCTTGGAAGATATTCTCTCTGCGCCTACGCCAAACGCAAACGACTTCAATTTGGGGAATTATGAAGGACATGATATATTTTTGAAAAGAGGCAAGTTCGGGATTTATGCGGCATGGGGAACCGAAACCCATTCGCTGAAGTGCTTTGGAAATCGCCCAATAGAAAATATTAATTATGCAGATGTTGTTGAAGTATTGCAAAAATCGGGCAATATCATACGCAAAATAAACGATGATATGTCAATACGAACCGGTAAGCGTGGCAATTATCTGTTTTACAAGACCGCCAAGATGCGGAAACCGCAATTTTTAACGCTCAAAGATTGCTCACTTGATTATGAGGAATGCGAGATATCCATAATACGACAATGGATTCACGATACATATAACATATGATTACACCGACCGGATATAAATTTAAAATTGAAACGTAATTATTACTAATTATTAATAGTATAATATATACCAAGGATGTGTCAGGCAAAGTTAAAGGATGAAGACGTCTACTACACAAAAGAGAACGTTTCTCTTTGTGAATATAAAATACATAAATACGTTTATAATTTGAACATAGTTAACGTACCAAAGATAAAAAGTTATAACAGAAAAACAAAACAACTAAAAATGGTCAGAGTAGGCACAATGAGTGTATCGGATTATCATGGAGAAACCGCAGAACATATTAGCGACGAGTTATTTGCTAGAATACGAAACATTATCCAAATCTTGTATGACCATGATATATTGTATATCGATATTACTGGATACAATTTCATAGAAAATGACAACAAGCTGTGGATCATTGATTTTGAACATGCGACATATAATTATCCAAGGGAAACAGACGAATTCGTAGAAAAGTTTTTAGAAGGCCATAATGGTTGGAACCCAGAATTTGTGTGAAACCATTTTAAAAAAGTAGAGGGTATAGACCTTCTACTTTTTTATTCTAATTTTATAATATCTATATATTTATATAATACATAGACAATGAATTTGTTGGATAATCTTAATAATATTATTAATACAAAAGAAATACGTCCAACAATTATTAACGAAGCCAGTCGTTTTGTCATTGTAACATACTGGTGGGGGAGTGGTAGACAGAATCAAAATACTAGCAGACCATGTATTTCTTTTTTTGAGAAAATTATAACGCAAGTTCAGAAATTATGTATTAAGACACTTGGATCTTCGTCCAATATAAATAATGTGCCAAAGATATACAATAATCTAGAAAAGGCTGTAACGGGTTTAGATGATTTTAAACGTATCATAAATAAAACAGCTGAATCCTACAATAATATGATTTTCGAACATTTAGGTATGTTACCAAATGCCGCAAATAAGGATAGGGATGCTGCAATGCAATTAGAAAAATTAAGACAACGAAATAAAGTACCTGCCGATTTTGAATACAAAAATAAAGAATACGCCGAAAAAATGTTTGAGATTATAATGATTGAAGTTATTTCTATTATTAAACAAAATTGTGCATCTATTTTTGATGCAAATCGTCAGGTTGCCGCGTTAAAAGCGGATGTTCTCTCTAAATCTAAACAAATTGCACCAGCCGAAAAGGAACGTTATTTGGAACAAATTAGACAATTAAATAATACTATCCAAGCCCAAAATGCTGCCATTAAGACTCAATTAAATACAAGACGAAATTATACAAATCCACAATTAATAGAATTTAACGGCATGTCCATATATGAAATTTTACATAAAGAATTCAGATTCTTAAATCCTATAACTTTTAATGAAATGATTGCAAAATGGGAATCCGAATGCACAAAATTTAAATGCAACTACATGGCAGTCGAGTACCCACAATTTGCAGCGCCTAACGGGTACCAATTAGCGATCAACGCCAAACCATTATTTATTAGGAAGGCACTTGCTGCAGTACAAGATAGTGGTAGGTCGGTCTTGTACATTGACGGCGACATGTATATTAGAAAATATCCAAAAATATTTGATTTACCTGATGTTGATTTTATGGCTCGTGGTTGGTGGATTGACCCGCGCGCAAGTTATCAAATGGAATATAGTATTACATATGATCCATATACATTTGAAACATCTGGCGGAACCATGATGTTTTCTCAGTCTGTTGAATCGAAACAACTTATTAGTAAATGGATAGAACAGGCAGCTAAGCCATATCAAATTGGAAAGGCCGACGATCGTATTCTTTCACTCGTGTTTAATACGTATAAATTGCTTTGTTCAATGAAAATAGTTCAATTACCGATTGAATATTTATGGCTTAGCTTAGATTACGACGAGAGAATGCTCGAAGAGGTGTACGACTATGATAAATATAAGATGACAGAGAGCATCATTATAGAGCACCCAGAATGTTTGACTTCGGAAGATACTGCAACTGGTGGTGGCGCCGCAAGCAGTCGTACACCGAAATTCTACGAGTTCTTGGAGGAAAATATTGAGCCTGTATCAGAGCAATTTCATGAATATATGATGTTTCCAACAAAGGAAATGGTAGAGACATTCCAGTCTTATTTAAATTATATGTCGAGTGCTCAGTATATGAATGATGGAAATGATATTTTGGTTAGAAAAGGACTTGTTAGTTTGACTAATCCTGCAGACAATGAACAACCGCTTTACATAACGAAATATGACAACAAATTTGGTAATTTCAAGTATCCGCAAGATGCTGATTTAACATATAATGAGGTCGCTGAAATTAACATGCAACGCTCGTCGCAAATGAATGTGGAAGATTTAGGTTTGGTGACAATGGAGAATGGCATAATAGAAATTAACGACTTTTCAAATTTAATGAAAGAAGATGATCCCAAAAAGTATAATCATGCGAAAATAATATCTTTGATTATTAGATTATTGAGTCAAGGCAAACAAGTAATATATAATCCTAAGTCTATGCCAGGATACAATCAGATATATTATGCTTTATTATTACAGGATAGCGCTGAAAAGCTACAATCAATGGAGCTTATATTTGTCCCGAGATTTACGGACGGGGCGACTGCATCTTCCAATTATTTTTTTAAACCACGAATGGAAACAAATCAAGCTATGATGTTTAGACCAAGCGAGATATTAATCAAATTCTTGATGATGTTTCTCTCACTAAATGACATGTCTAGTTATTTGAACAACGGATCATATGAGTTGATGTCGCGTATTAGGGTTGGTTATTTGATTAATAAACAAAAGAAAGCAGTACCAGCGGGTGCTTCAATTAAGATCGGTGGTGGCGGTAGCGGTGATATAAATACCGATATTGACTTGTATAATGAAGGCATTGATATATTATACAAAGGTGGTGGCAGAAGATATAGAAGACCACTAAATGTGAAAAGACGTAGTTTTAAGAAGATGACACGTAAAATACAAAAGATGATTCGCAAGAGTATGCAAAAAAGGAGACCAGTTAAAAGACGAAAACCATCAAAAACAAGAAGAATATCTATAAAACGCTTACCTAAACGAACACGTAAAAATTAAATTGTCATATTTTTATAATGGAGCAATAAGCCATCATAAAAATAAAAATTAAATAGACAGAAACGTTATCTGAATTTTGCAACCAATGCAGCTACATTAATATTATTCCCCTTTGCATTAAATGCACTCTCCGTATGTATTCTATGCAACACTAATATTTCATGCACATTATAAAATTTAGACCCTTTTTTCCATAAACGCAACCACAAGTCGTAATCTTCAATTCCATCATATGTTGCATCCCACCAACACAAATTCTTCTTCAACAAGCTACTACTATTTATAATAGGATTTACATTACAAAAATCAAGCCCACTTATATCGCCCAATGGAATACCCGGACAAATATTAAGATTTCCAAAATAACGGCAGTTTGTCCCAATAACATCATACTTTTCCATATATAGTACCTGTTTTTCTAATTTATCAGGCAACCATATATCATCTACGTCCAACAAACTAATCCATTCATATTTGCAATATTTAATCATTTCATTAAGTGTATTGGATTTACCTTTAATACCCACAAAATCATATACGCGAATATTTGAGTGCAATTCCACATATTTTTGTGCTATCTTAAAAACATCAGAATTTTGTGGGTGTCCATTAATACCAATTATTAATTCCCAATTTGTATGTCTTTGTTGTATGATAGACATTACAGAGTCATTGATAAACTCAATACCATTATATATAGGCATTAGTATGCTAATCATTGTGTAATATATTAAAATCGTATATTTCTAAATCAAAATACGCTGAAACATAAACCAGTTATCAAAATGGGTAATATTTTCTTTGCATAAACAAAAATGTTGGTGAGTTGAAAATATACAATCAACTAATATTATTTGGTCATCTTTCACGAGCTGTTTATTATCAAAATATAATTTTAATTTATCATAGTATGTTGTATGCCACCAATTCATATTATCATGATGTAGTATAAAAAATCCGCCTGCAATAGTCCATTGGTCTGGGGGAATAGGTTCTGATGGTACTCCATTTGCATCTTTATTGTTAACTATATTATATATGTAATCGACAAATCTATCGTCGTTATTTACTAATGCATAATATATTTTATCCTTCTCCAAAGTGTTTATTTTGTTTGGCGATGGCCACATTTTTAAAGAATTTGTATCTAAATCATTACTTCTCCCACGGAAATAACCAATATCACACCATCCATAAAAATCAGTTATAAAATATTTATGTTTTATTGTTTCACTTACAAAATTAATTTTTTCTGACCAAAGCATATTCACTCTCCAATCTACTCTATCTTTTAATAATACATTCATTTCATGATTACGTATCCACTCTTCTTTAAATTGATATGTATAAAAATCTTCACATGGTTTGACAACTACCTTAATTTTAGAATTTATGTAGGGCTGAACAATATTATATCCAGCCTCATCCGTATAAATAACCAAATTATAGTTATTTACATTTGACAACATATTATGCATCCAATGTTGATATGTTGATACATCAAATTTTGCTCTGAAGTTATACCAACAAGTAGAAAATGTTATACTCATAAATATATTATATAGTATGCAATACAAAATAATAAATAAGAGAACGTAAAGGTCTTGCGCACAAAATTATATACAATTCTGGATTGATTCAGGAGTATACATGCTATATGTTTTGAGGTTCTGTGGACGGAACAATGTAAGTTCTAATGAAAAAGTATAATTTGCATTTTGAAAATCCACAAAAGACCCGTCATGGTTGCGCAGTTTAATACTCAATTTACGAAAACGCTCCATTGGCGGGTTGTAAATTTTGTAATAGCACGACGATGACCCTTGTGTATCAATAACATTATTTATAGTATTGTATGGAATTTTTGCAAAGGCCGATTTCACAATACCATTGGTTTGATTCGTTTGCTGTGTAAAGGTGCTATAATTATACGGCGCAGTTTCGTCCCAAAAATTCAAAAACTTGATTTCCATGTAGAAATATGCAGGCGGTTCAAGATTTGCTCGTAGAGGCGCCTCTATGTAATACGCAGTTGAACCAGTCAATAATGGGTCCGCAACTAACCAATATCCATCGTCTCCAGGTACAACATCTCCGTAATAGAACCGAGCATCACTCTTATTAACCATCTGTACTGATTCTTGATTGCATCGAGTAAATCCTAAATACCCAGGCAACCCCCAATTGCTAAAATCCGGAACTATATTTGCAGCAGTGCATCTAAAATTGTCTTCCTCATATCTAGCGATATTTGTGTTTGTTAATACAAATCCAGAGCTTTTATTTCCAAACCATATCTTGCTAGAGACCTCATTATAAACGATTACAAATTCGGTATATCCTCCAGCGGCTTCTAACGCGGTTTTGTCGGCCGGAGACAAATAAGAACTACTTAATAACATATCAGTAACCGCTTGATTAAACCTATTTGTCAACTCAGTTACCATTTGCACCTCACTATAGAATCCATCTTCAATTACAATCGTATAATTGTCAATGTAATTAAACAACGCATTATAAATGGCGAGTTGTAAGGGGTCCACAACCCCATGATCCGACGGATTATATACCTCTGTAATTTTAAACGACATGGTATTATTTTTTTTTGCTACAGAAAATGTGTATATTGTAAATGGGAAATATCCAGACGCGAGTCTAGCGCCTTGCACATTAAGATAGTCTTGTGGCAGTTCAATCTCGAATTCACTTGCATTTGGATACTTCAAAATATTTCTGTCTTCTGAATGAATTGATATATAAGTTTGTTCAAACATATATTGTTGGGCATTGGGAATTAGTGGGTGTGTAGAATTTGTATTGAACCTACTCATAATATAATAAATAAACATTTTATTTTTAAGTGTAGAATTTTTTACATGTTTAATATATAGATGCCAATAAATTATCCAACCACTACTCGCGCGGTCGACTTTGTCCAATACTTTGTTTGGATACTCTTATTCGCTAGCTTTATTATGCTCATTTTCATATTTTTCCAGCTATTTTCACCAAGTCCATCTAAAAGCCTTTATATTACAGGATATACTCTATTGCTAGTTGCATTAAGTACGTTAATTGGTGGAATGTGGAATGCTCAAAGAGCCATTGGTGATGGATTTGTTGAAATGACGCCATTCCGTAAATTTACTTCCGTAATACCATTCTTACTTATTATGGTGACTTTAGCGTATTCTATATATTTATTTACACATTACACCGACGCAATTATTTCGGGACATACATCTAAAGAATACTACACTTATAGTAAAATATCCGTCGGTATACTCATTGTACAAGCATGTAGTATTTTGTATTGGCTACAACAAAACGTTAAAATTAAGCCGAGCAGTCAAGCTAGTGGACGTATATGGGGAATAACTCCGTCGAACTGGTTTACAGGAAGCATGACATTGCTTGGAACATCCAATATAATATTTGTAATCTTAATGGCCGTAAAATTATCTACTTCAACGACTGATGGATTTAAGTGTAGGTAGGTAAGTAATATGCGCATCTCTCTTCAAGTAATAACCGAAAATTTATAGGTTACTCCATATTGCGTCTCTGTTTCCCAAATTCCAGATATTTTCAATAAAAATGTAGTTGTAGCACTTGTCGTCGGAATATTTTCTGAAACAATTTTAATATGCGAATTTTTAAATTGCTCTTGAATCTTATATTGCGGGGTTTTATTTTTAATAATACTACTCGCTTTTTGTAACAAATTAAACTCCATTTCACAAATCTTATTCGTTGTTTTCATATTATTATTGCTATTAAATAGACACTTATATTTTTGATAATATTTTTCAAATGTTACGTCATTCAGCGGAACCATTAAATAAACCCCATTCATGGTGAAGATATCCGATGAATATAATATTCGTGTAAAACTACCATTTATAATTACGTTATTTTTGATTGGTTCACAAAAATATATACTATTCATGCTACATTGGTCTATTGTTTTTATTATATTCATGTATTTTCCTTATTGTATCAAATAGAAATAGTTTTAAGTTTAAATATAAAAACAATTAAACTATTAAAGTATTAGTACACATGAAATTTTATGAATCCCATTTTGAAGAATACATTGTATCAAATCAGAAAATAGATTTGCACCCCAAGCTCGAAAGCGTGTTTTTAAAGAACTTTCCCGTATCAATTCAGAATTTGAAAAACGTTATTTTTTACGGGCCATCCGGTGTAGGAAAATACACACAAGTGTTGCGCGCTATTAAAAAGTATAGTCCATCCGAGTTGAAATACGAGAAAAAACTCAGCATCGTGTTTAATAAGCAGGTATATTATTTCAAAATTAGCGATATCCATTATGAGATTGACATGTCTATTCTTGGTTGCAATTCAAAATTATTGTGGCATGATATTTATCAGCAAATAATAGACATTATTTCTGCCAAGCCAGAAAAAAACGGAATTATTGTCTGTAAAAATTTTCACGAAATACACAGCGAATTGCTTGATAATTTTTATAGTTATATGCAGAATAATTTGATGACCTCATTCAATATCACCTTTTTTATCATCAGTGAACATATTAGTTTTTTACCCGACAATATAATCAAATGCTGCGAAATCATTCATGTTCCGCGCCCATCTGCGACTACATATAATAAATGTATTCAGACAACACCTAAAAGAAAGAAACTACCCTTGTCTGAAATTACAAATATTAAAAACTTGCATTCGGACGACCTTGTAATGGACCACTATAAAATTATTACTGACAAAATATTACACGTCATTCTTAATGTAGAAGAAGAATTCAAAATAGTAGTATTCCGCGATTTGTTATATGATATGTTGATATACAATTTGGACATTAATCAATGTGTTTGGTATATCGTCACGACATTGATAACATCTAATAAAATTCCGCAAAAAAATGTTAGCGACGTATTAATGAACATGTACAAATTTTTCAAATATTACAACAATAATTATCGCCCAATATACCATCTAGAATATTTTTTCACCTACATTATACAAGTCGTATATGGGTTTGAACAAAAAAATAATACAAGTCTAACAAGTATTTAGACACTTTTCTCTCTACATATTATTTTATGAACTCAACTCTTGCAAGAGAAATTATCGGGTTTGATGAAAACGAGACTATTACTGCAGATGATTTGAAACGAAAATATCGGCGACTGGCGTTGCAATTCCACCCTGATAAAAATGGAAATAGTGTAGAGAGTGCCGAAAACTTCAAATTGATACACGACGCGTACGAATATCTACAAATGCATATAGGATCTCAGACGGAGGACGAACCTGCAACTACATCCACAAGTGAGGCAAGTGATGATTATATGACAATGTTGCAAAGATTTATAGAAAGTATTATTCAATCGCCAAATATGAGCGAGATTATCAAGGAAATCGTCATGAATGGTTGCAAAAAAATGTCAACGCGTTTGTTTGAAAACATGAGCAAGGATACCTCCATGGAGATGCTGTCATTTATTTCAAAGTATCGAAATATTTTACACATAGACCAAGATACTATTCAGTGTGTAAGAGAGATAATATTGGAGAAATACAAGAATGACGAGATATATATATTAAATCCGTCTCTCGACGACTTGTTAGAGAATAATATTTATAAGCTGGATGTTGACGGCAAAATCTATTTAGTCCCTCTTTGGCATAGCGAAGTATATTTTGATGGATCGGGATGTGATATTATTGTGCAATGTATTCCAGACTTGCCTGAAAATATGTATATTGACGAGAACAACGCATTGCATGTAAATATCAACGCACCATTCGCAATTTCTCTCTTGGATAGTCCTATCGTATTGTTTAAGTTGGGCAAACAATCCTTTCCACTACAAGTGCAGTTCAAAAGGACACAGACTTGTTATATTCACAATCAAGGAATCTCTGTAATAGACGAAAAAAATATGTATAATATATTCCCTAAAGGCGGCGTTTATGTGAAAATAACATTTGTTTGAGATTTTACACGATGATAAATATATTTACGTAATGAATGAATATATTTATTATTTATTGGCCAGGTAGGACTTCCTCACCTCCGACCATACCTTCTTTACGCGCAACATCCTTAATGAAATAATACGTAAACAAAGTCATAATAAACGGAAGCAAGAGTAGTATCCAAGAAATCGCCTTAAATCCCTTTGAACATAACCAGTTCAAGACCCATGCCGTGAGTACAAAGAATAACGCCTTGGTAAGAAGCGTCCAAATGCCATAATTCTTTAAAAAACCCATGATTAATCCAATTGCACCCATCACCAAGTATAGTTGTGCAGGGGTGCAGTATTTGCTGAATTCAAAGTTTCCCATTATACACTATAACTATATAAAATAGTATTTTATATAATTATAAATATTGACAGATACCAAAGGTTTTCTTTATTTTATTAATACGTCACCAGTCCTTCTTTACGCGCAACATCTTTGATGAACAAGAACATGAACAAGACCAATATAAACGGAAGCAAGACTAATATCCAAGAAATCGCCTTAAATCCCTTTGAACATAACCAGTTCAATACCCATGCCCAAATGACAAGGAACAACGCCTTGGTTAAAAGAGTTTCAATGCTAAACTTCTTAAAAAACGCG
>Ga0214919_10008406_pt1 | contig 13602 bp, 13 predicted proteins | sample LL1503_MetaG_FD_177994 | JGI IMG/M metagenome (GOLD analysis project Ga0214919, IMG submission 177994) | Freshwater microbial communities from Lake Lanier, Atlanta, Georgia, United States - LL-1503 | ecosystem: Environmental > Aquatic > Freshwater > Lake | place: USA: Georgia | collected...
CCGCGCGCGCCAGCGCGTTATGCGACAGGCGGGCCGCTGCGCCTAGCAAGCCAAAGACCACCGCAAGCAGCAAAGAGCCCAGCGCGACCGCCACGGTCATGAGGGAGCCTTGCAAAATGCTGAAGTAGTAGCCGTTCATTGCCTGCCAGTGTGCCGCGAAAAATACCTGTCTTGGTCCCAAAGGCGCTCAAATAGCGAAAAAAAACGGCGTCCGCACAGGGTGCGAGCGCCGTCAGGCTAGCTCCAAAGGGGCTTGGAGCCCCCGCAGGCGATTACTCGCCGTAAACGTCGATATTGAACTTGGCGAAGTATTTGTCGTTCAAAGTCTTGTAGCTGCCGTTGCCGCGAATGGCTTTGATGGCCGCGTTGAGTTCGCCTTTGAGCGCGTCCTCGCCCTTACGCAAAGCGATGCCCGCGCCATAGCCAAAGTACTTGGGCTCTTTGAGGTCAGGGCCGGCCAGGGCGTATTTCTCGCCTTCGGGCTTGCTCAGGAATCCGCCGGTCACTTCCATGAAGTCGGCCACGGTACCGTCCAAGCGGCCCGATTTGATGTCCAGGTAGACCTGGTCTTGCGCTTCATAGGAGCTGACCACCACGCCTGCAGACTTGAGCTCACCCATGGCATAGGCCTCTTGGGTAGAGCCCTTGAGCACGCCGATTTTCTTGCCCTTGATGGAGGCCGGGTCGGTGTACTTGACGGTTTTCTTCAGCACGATGCGGCTGGGGGTGTTGTAGTACTTGTCGGTGAAGTCGACTTCCTTCATGCGGTCATCGGTAATCGACATGGAGCTGATGATGACGTCATATTTTTTGGCGTTCAGGCCCGGGATCATGCTGTCCCAGACTTGCTCGACGAACACGCACTTGCGTTTGATTTGCTCGCACACTGCGTTGGCGATGTCTACATCAAAGCCGGTAGGCGTTCCGTCGGCGGTCTTGAAAGTAAAGGGCTCGTAGGTCGGGTCGATGGCGACTTTGAGCTCGGCCGGGGCCGCAGCTGCGGGGGCAGCAGCAGGTGCAGCAGCCTCTTCTTTTTTGCCGCAAGCGGCGACCAAAGCCAGAACGGTCAGGCCCAGAAACAGTTTTTTCATGAAACAACCTTTGAAAAGTAGGGGGTACCCCCGGACGCCAATGACCGGGCGAGACGGCGGATTCTAGGTCCAACGTTAAACTGCCGCAATGAACGCTCCCCTTGATGTCTCCTTTTTTGCACGCGCTGCCAAGCCGCTTGGCAGCTATCGCAAATACTGGGCGGCCCGCTTTGGTACAGCGCCGTTTTTGCCCATGAGCCGCTTGGAAATGGATAAATTGGGTTGGGACAGCTGTGACATTGTCTTGGTGACGGGCGACGCCTACGTGGACCACCCCAGTTTTGGTATGGCCGTGATCGGCCGAATGCTTGAGGCCCAGGGCTTTCGGGTCGGCATCATCGCCCAGCCCGACTGGCAAAGCGCCGAGCCTTTTAAGGCGCTGGGCAAGCCCAATCTGTTTTGGGGTGTGACCAGCGGCAACATGGATTCCATGATCAACCGCTATACGGCCGACCGCAAAATCCGCACCGACGACGCCTACACGCCTGGCGACATCGGCGGCAAGCGCCCGGACCGGGCGGCCATTGTGTACAGCCAGCGCTGCCGTGAGGCCTTTAAAGACGTCCCGATCGTGCTTGGCGGCATCGAGGGCAGTTTGCGCCGCATTGCCCACTACGACTACTGGAGCGACAAAGTGCGCCGCTCCATCGTGGTCGATGCCAAGTGCGACCTGCTTTTGTACGGCAATGCCGAGCGCGCCATCGTCGAAATCGCGCACCGCCTGGCAGCGCGCGAGCCGGTGCAGGCGATCACGGACGTGCGCGGAACGGCCTTTGTGCGCCGCTCGGATGACCCCAGCGGCAAAGACTGGATCGAAATTGATTCGACCAGTGTGGACCTGCCGGGCCGCGTGGAGGCGCACTACAACCCCTATATGACGACGTCGGAGCTGGCCATCGAAAACGGCGCCAGCTGCGCCCGTGACGACGAGGCCGCCCAAGTGGCCCTGGCGGCGGAGCAAGAAGGTGCCGCCAAGCGGGCTTCGCCTGCGCCCAATGCATCCTCCCCACCCGGCCAGCAGACGCAAGCCATGGTTTTTGTCGCCAACCCGGCGCTCAAAGGCAAGCTCAAAGTGCCCCCGCGCGAGCGCTCGGTGATCCGCCTGCCTAGCTACGAGCAGGTGCGCAGCGACCCGGTGCTTTACGCCCACGCCAACCGCGTGCTGCATTTAGAGACCAACCCCGGCAACGCCCGCGCCCTGGTGCAGGCCCACGGCGAGGGCGCCAGCGCCCGCGACGTCTGGATCACGCCGCCGCCCATTCCCTTGACCACCGCCGAAATGGACATGGTGTTTGACCTGCCTTACGCCCGCAGCCCGCACCCGGCTTATGCCGACGAGGCTGGCAGCCACGACGGTGCAACCAAGATCCCGGCCTGGGAGATGATCCGCTTTAGCATCAACATCATGCGCGGCTGTTTTGGCGGCTGCACGTTTTGCTCGATCACCGAGCACGAGGGCCGCATCATCCAAAGCCGTTCGGAAGACTCGGTGATTAAAGAAATCGAGGACATTCGCGACAAAGTCAAAGGCTTTACCGGCACGATTTCCGACCTCGGCGGCCCCACGGCCAATATGTACCGTCTGGGCTGTCGATCGCCCGAGATCGAGGCGGCCTGTCGCAAACCGAGCTGCGTCTACCCCGGCATTTGCCACAACCTGACGACCGACCACGGCCCGCTGATCAAGATGTACCGCCGGGGCCGCGCGCTCAAAGGGATTAAAAAAATTCTGATCGGGTCGGGACTGCGCTATGACTTGGCAGTCAAAAGCCCGGAGTATGTCAAAGAACTGGTGCAGCACCATGTGGGCGGCTACCTCAAGATCGCACCCGAGCATACCGAGCAAGGGCCTTTGTCCAAGATGATGAAGCCGGGCATCGGCAGCTATGACAAATTCAAGGCGCTGTTTGACAAGTACAGCGCCGAGGTGGGCAAAAAACAGTTTCTGATTCCCTATTTCATTGCCGCCCATCCGGGCACCAGCGACCAGGACATGATGCACCTGGCCGTCTGGCTCAAGAAAAACGGTTTTCGGGCCGACCAGGTCCAAACCTTCTACCCCAGCCCCATGGCCACCGCCACGGCGATGTACCACAGCGGACGCAACCCTTTGCGCAAAGTGCGCCGTGCCGTGGAGAGCGATGAGGAGAGCGTGGACATCGTGCGCGGCGAGAAGCGCCGCCGTCTGCACAAGGCTTTTTTACGCTACCACGACGCGAATAACTGGCCTTTGCTGCGCGAGGCGCTCAAGACCATGGGGCGCGCCGACCTGATCGGCAACGGCAAGCACCACCTGATTCCCACCTTCCAGCCGCTGACCGACGGCGGCTACCAAAGTGCGCGGCGCAAGAACTCGACGGCGGCACCGGCGCCCCGCAAAGCTGCGGCCCCGAAGCCGGGCACCATGCTCACCCAGCACACCGGCCTGCCACCGCGTGCGGGCACGGGCGCTGCGGGCGCAGGGCGCAGGCGCAAGGCGACGTAAGCGGGGCCTCATCGAGGCCTTATCGAGCCTTGCGCGGGGCCGATTTGTGGCCTACGCCGGCCTGTGCTTTAAGCCGCCGCGCCCCATTGCAGCGCCAGTTGGGTGCCTTCCAAAATTGCGCGTTTGGCGTCGAGCTCGGCGGCCACTGAGGCCCCGCCAATCAGGTGCACCGTAACGCCTGCCGCTTGCAGGTCCGCTTGCAAGGCGCGCTGGGGTTCCTGGCCGGCGCAGACCACCACGGTGTCCACCTGCAGCGTCATGGGCTGATCGCCCACGGTGATGTGCAGGCCGGCATCGTCAATGCGCTGGTAGCTCACGCGGTTGAGCATCTCTACCTCGCGGTTTTTGAGGGCGGTGCGGTGGATCCAGCCGGTGGTTTTGCCCAGGCCGTCGCCCACTTTACTTTTCTTGCGTTGGAGTAAATAGATTTTTCGGGGCGGGGGTGCGATTTCGGGCGCTTGCAGGCCGCCACCGGTGCGGTATTGGCGGTCCACGCCCCACTCGGCAAAAAACTTGGCCGGGTCCAGGCTGGGGCTCACGCCTTCGTGCAGCAGGTATTCCGCCGTATCAAAACCAATGCCGCCGGCACCAATCAGGGCCACGCGCTGGCCGACGGCACATTTGCCTTGCAGCACATCCAAATACCCGCGCACGCTGGGGTGGTCTATGCCCTCGATGTCCGGGGTGCGAGGCAACACGCCGGTGGCGAGTACCACCTGGTCAAAGCCTTGCGCCACAAGGTCTTGCGCGCTGACTTTGGTGCCCAGGCGCAGGGCCACACCGGTCAGCGCAATTTGCTTGGCGTAGTAGCGCAAGGTCTCGTAAAACTCTTCTTTGCCGGGGATTTGCTTGGCAATATTGAATTGCCCGCCGATCTCGGAAGCGGCGTCAAACAAAGTGACGTCCAGGCCCCGGCGTGCAGCGTTGGTGGCAAAGGCCAAGCCGGCCGGCCCCGCGCCCACGACGGCGATGCGCTCGCGCCGGGGCGCTGGCGTTTCGATCAGGATCGTCTCGTGGCAGGCACGCGGATTGACCAGGCAGGAGGTGATCTTTCCGCCAAAAGTGTGGTCCAGGCAGGCCTGGTTGCAGCCTATGCAGGTGTTGATTTCGTCGGCCCGGCCTTGTGCGGCTTTGAGGACAAAGTCGGCGTCGGCCAGCAGGGGGCGGGCCATGGAGACCATGTCGGCCATGCCGTCGGCCAAAATTTGCTCGGCGATCTCGGGCGTGTTGATCCGGTTGGTCGCCACCAGCGGTATACCCACTTTGCCCTTGAGCTGCTCGGTAACCCAGGCCCAGGCGGCGCGCGGTACTTTGGTGGCGATGGTGGGAATGCGCGCCTCATGCCAGCCAATGCCGGTGTTCAAAATCGTCACGCCCGCTGCCTCCAGGGCTTGGGCCAGCGTGATCACCTCGGGCAGCGTGGAGCCGCCCTCGACCAAGTCGAGCATAGACAGCCTGAAAATAATGATGAAGTTGGGCCCCACCCGCGCCCGGGTAGCGCGCACCACTTCCAGCGGAAAACGGATGCGGTTTTCGTAGCTGCCACCCCATTGGTCCTCGCGCAAATTGGTGTGCTTGGCGATGAACTCATTGATCAGGTAGCCCTCCGAGCCCATGATCTCCACGCCGTCATAACCCGCGCTTTGCGCCATGGCGGCACTGTGCGCATAGTCTTCGATGGTCTGCACGATTTCGTCATGCGTCAGCGGGTGCGGCACATAGGGGTTGATCGGCCCTTTGATGGCGCTGGGTGCCACCAGGTCCGGGTGGTAGGCGTAGCGGCCAAAGTGCAGCACCTGCATGGCAATTTTCCCGCCCGCATCGTGCACCGCCTGAGTGACGACTTTGTGCTTGTCGGCGTCTTCCTGGCAGCTCATGCGGGCCCCGCCGGGCAGGGGGCGGGCACGGTCGTTGGGGGCAATGCCGCCCGTGACGATCAGGCCCACGCCGCCGCGTGCGCGCTCGGCATAGAACGCAGCCATGCGCTCAAAGCCGCCTTTGACTTCCTCCAGGCCCACATGCATGGAGCCCATGAGGACGCGGTTTTTGAGGGTGGTAAAGCCTAAATCGAGAGGCGCTAACAGATGCGGGCAAGGGGTCAAGATGCAATCCTTTAGGGGTTCAGCGTGAAATACGGCAAGTCTTTTTCAGCCGCCAAAGCGTCCAATCGGGCACAGGGCGGCAAGGGGCCATGCGGGCTAAGCCAGATGATAGAGGCAATAATCGCAGCTTAAGGACCGACCGGTTTGTGCCAACTTAGAGCTCAAATCCAGCGGTCTGTCTACAAAAAGGGGGTTATTGCGTGAATTCCGATGTACAGAGTGGGGATCTTTTTCCGGAATTGCCCAAGCCCGCGCCTATGCCCGCACCCCGAAAACGCAAAGCCAGCCCGCCAGTGGTGGCCCCCGCAGCAGCAACCGCAGCACCCGCCGCAAAAGCGATTAAAGGGCAAGAGGCTGCAGCGCCGCCTTCGATGCCCGACCCGCAGGCCTGCGCCCAATGGCTCGATGCCCACCCCGACTACCGCGTACTGCGGCGCTTGCCAGTGCAGCTCGATTGGCGCGGTGCGCAGGCCTTGGCGATCACGCGCATTGTGGTGCTCGATACCGAAACCACCGGGCTGGAGCACGCCAAAGACAAGATCATTGAGCTGGCGATGTTGCGCCTGAGCGTGGACAGCAGCACAGGTGTCCCGCAAGGCCGGGTGGAGGTGTTTGACCAGTTGGAGGATCCGGGTTTTCCGATTCCCAAAGAGGTCACGGCGCTGACCGGACTGCGCGATGACGATGTGCAGGGCCAAAAATTAGACGAGGCCTTGATTGCGCACATGCTCCAAGGCGTGGACCTGGTGATTGCGCACAACGCCGGCTTTGACCGGCCGTTCTGCGAAGCCCGCATTCCTGCGTTTCGAGACATTCCTTGGGCCTGTTCGTTCGCCGATATTGACTGGAAGACCTTGGGGCAAAGTTCCAGCAAACTCGAATCTTTGGCCCTCGCCCAAGGTTGGTTTTACGACGCGCACCGCGCCGAGATGGATTGCCACGCTTTGCTCGCCGTTCTGACGGCGCCGCTGGCCCAATCACCCGCCGAGATCGGCATGGCGCGCTTGCTGGCCGCCGCGCGCGCGCCCTCGTACCGCCTGTACGCCACGCACGCGCCTTTCGAGTCCAAAGACCTGCTCAAAGCCCGTGGCTACCGCTGGAACGCCGAGCAGCGCGTATGGTTCACCCGCCTGGGCGACGAAGGCGCGCTGCAAACCGAATGCCAGTGGCTCAAAGCGCAGGCCTACGGCGGGCGCAATGCGGTAGTCGCCATCGAGCAGATGGACGCCTTGGGCAAATACTCGTCGCGCCCAGGCCGCATGACGCAGCGCCAGTTATGAAAGCCAAGCTTCTGAGCGTGCAGGCCGGGCAGGTGCGCAAGGTGCTGATTCAGGGGCGCCTGGTGCCCAGCGCCATGCGCAAAGTGGCCCAGAGCGGCCCGATGCAGCTCGCCGCGCTAGGCTTGCTGGCCGACGAACAAGCCGACTTGTCGGTGCACGGCGGGCTGGACAAAGCGGTGTATGCCTACCCCGCAGAGCACTACGATTTTTGGCGCGCAGCCCGGGCCGAGGCCGGTCTCGATGCGATCGACACCAGCCTGGACTTTGGCGCCCTGGGCGAAAACCTGAGCTTGCAAGGCCTGCGCGAAGCGGACGTCTGGGTAGGCGACGAGCTGCACTTTGCCCACTGCCGCCTGCGCGTGACCGAGCCGCGCGAACCGTGCTTTAAGTTCAACGCTGCCATGGGTTTTTCGGGCGCCTCCAAGCTGATGGCGCAAAGTGGTTTTTGCGGCTTTTATTTGGCCGTAGACACGCCCGGCACCCTAAGCGCAGGCGAAGAGTGCGAACACGTTCCCGGCCCGCGCCGCGTCTCTATCGCCGAGCGTTTTGCCGCCAAGATGTTCAAGCACTTGCGCTAGGCGCGCATTCAGGCGCTGATATTGCATTCCCGGCGCAACAGCGCCAAGGCGTCGTGCAAGGCGTAGTCGGCATCGCTTTGCAGCGTGGCTTGGGCCTCTTCGATAAAACTATCCCACATGCGCAGATAGTCAGCCTGGTAGGCCGCCGGTGCGTGGGTCAGCACAAAGTCGCGCGCAGCCTGGGTTTGCAAGCCGTTTTTGCGGATTTTGCGGATCAGCGTGCCTGCCGCTTTTTCAGTGAGCAGGGTTTTGTGCACGCTGCCCGCTGCCACGCACAGCAGCACAGTGAGCAAGGAGCCTTCGTCGTCATGGCCGCCGGTGGCTTTGGTCCAGGCGCTGGAGACCTGGCGCTCAAAATCTTCCACCAGCGCCAGGCCGTCTTCCAGCCAGAAATAGCGCCCGGTGAAGGCCGGGTTATTGGCAAACAGCTTGCGCGGGGACTCGCCGCTTTCCATGATGCGGCCCCAGTCGGCCTGCACGCTGGGCATCAAAGCTTGGGCGGCGCCAGCGCAGTCGGCAGGCATTCCTTTGGGCAGCGGTAGCGGCGGGGGCGTTGGGCTGGCTGCGTATTTCTTGCGCAAGGCCTGCACCGTGGCGGCAAATGCCGGCCAGTCGGGGCTTGCTTTGCGTTTGGCCAGGCTCCAGAGCAAGGCGGTGCGGATGACGGCTTCAGCGTCGGGGCCTTCCTCGTGCAAACTGTCTATGTCGATTTCCCATTGCGCCGCGCACCACACGGCTGCTGCCATCACCTGGGCGACGCGGGTGCGCTTATCCAGTTCGGCGCGGTAATCGGCCCAGTTTTTGAAGGTCCAGCGCTCCAGCACGGGGATGTGCTCATCGCCAAAACCGCGCCCGTCTTGCATGCCAAAGTGGGTGTTTTGCGGCATGGCAATCAGCGCTTTGAGTAGGTCCGAGCCGCCTTTGGAGCGCGAGAGCAGCGAATGCTCGCGCAGCGCCAGCGCGGCGCGGTGCAGATCGCCTTGGCAGCTTTCCTGCAGGTGCAGGCTGATGAGCTGGACCATGCGCTCGCGGGCTTTTTCCAGGTCCGGGCGCAAATACTCGGTGCCAAAGTAGCGGGCGATTTGCACCATGCCTTTGGGCGCTTCTACGCGCATGGCGGCGATGCGCGCCGCGTCGATCAGGCCGTGGGCCACACCATAGGCCAGAGCTTTTTCAAAAAATGGCCGCTCGTCAAAAAGCGCCATGCCGCCGCTGGCGGGCGCTGATGTAGGCGTCGGTGTGCTCATGCGGTTTGCCAGCCCGTGGCGATCAAATCGCGGACTCTTCGTCCGCATCGAGCGCGGCTGGCGTGGCCTTGCCCCGGTCGGTGTCGCCGGTTTCGACTTTGCCGTCGTCGTCCTCCAGCTCGAATTCTTCGCCGCGCCCTGCATCAAAGGCACGGGCTTTGGCCCGCAACACCAGCAGCGTTTCGATGAACAGGTCCACGCACTGGTAGCGCAAGGTGTAGGCCATTTGCATCCAGTCCTGGTCAGCGACTTCGTCCTCGTCGATGCGCGGCTTGGCATAGGCGTTGGCGTACAAATCGGTCTCGGAGATCATGTCGCCGTCGTCTTCGGCGGTGTCAAACAGGCCAGTGCGGGCAAAAGCCTCGACGCGGCTCCAGCGCTCGGCAAAGTAGTCGGCCAGCGCTTCGCTGCCGCCTTCGAGCTCGCCAATGGCCGTCAAAAACTCCACCGGGTCGCCCCCCGAGCGAAAAATCACCGAATTGATCATGCCGCGTAAATGCGTGCGGCTCAAATCTTTGTATTGTTTTTCGATGACCACGGCGCGGGCAAACTGTTCGGGCGAGACCAGCAGATTGACCACCGACTCCTTGGAGTTATCAAACTCGCGGATGACGGCCAGGATGTCCTTGGGCGGCAGCTGCTCGAGCACCACCATCAGCGCCTGGTCGCCCTCGGCATCGGCCAGTTCGACCAACGCGCGCTCGGCGCCGGAAATATCGCCTGCGGCAATCAGGCTTTGGGTTTTAGAGATCAGGGCGAGGTGTTGGCTCATGGTGGGTTTCCTTGTGGGCTAGGGCGCACGCGGTTTTATTCCTTGCGGTCAAAACCTTGCTCGGCCATCCAGTCGTTGCCCGCTTCTTCGGCGGCGCGGGCTTCTTGCTCTTCCTCGGACTGGGCGTCTTCGTCCTCGTGGTCTGCGTTATCGCCAGCGGCTGGCTGGCCCGGTGTGTGGTGGAACAAATATTCCATGGCGGCGGCCAGCACCATGAAGGCATCGCCGCCAGGCTCTTTGCACAGTTCCTGCGCCAGGGGCTCGGCCCAAGCCTCCAGGCTGACCCAGCCGGCTAGGCTGGCCCAGTCGGGCAGGGCGCTGGCGTCGCGGCCTACCAGCGCGTCCATGGCGGACGGCTTGCCAAAGCGCATGCCTTGGTGGAACACGATGGCCACCATTTCGGGGGCGGATGCCATCATTTGGCGCAAGAAAGGCAGTTCTTTGCGGCGCTGGGCCAGGCGTTGGCGCAGCACGTTTTTGCCTTCAGAGTCAAAGGCCATGTCGTTGATTTCGGCCTCATAGGCCGAGCGCAGCTGCGCAAAATAGGGCGAAAGCTTCATGGTGTGGGGCTTGCTTGTTGCAGCACTTTGTCCAGGTAGGGGTTCCAAATATCGCTGGCCGTTTGCAGCGGGTCGTCCAGCAGGTTGCGCCGGCGGTTGTCGTCGTAGGCTTGGCGGCGTGTCTCGTCGCTAAGCACCTCGTAGGCTTGCTGCACTGCCCGAAAGCGCGCAGGCGCCTGCGGGTCGCTGTTGCGGTCGGGGTGGTAGGCGGCGGCAAGCTGGCGAAACGCCTTTTTGATATCGGCGAGGCTGGCGCTGCCGCGCAGGCCCAGGGCGCTGTAATGGTCCGTCATAGCCCGCTATTGTCGCCGCCCTGGGCCGGGGCGGCCTTTTATATCGGCAGACCCACCAGATCGTGCCCTTGGGTGGCGACGATGCGCGCCCGGGTAAATTCACCCACTTTCAAGGTTTTGCTGATTTTTTCGGGCGGTAGCAAGCGCACAACGCCGTCAATTTCGGGCGCGTCGGCGTAGCTGCGGCCCACGCCGCCTTTTTTGCCCAGACCGGGCGCGGAATCGACCAGCACTTGCATGGTCGCACCAATGCGCCGGCGCAGGCGCTGGGCCGAGACTTCCTCGGCCACCGCCATAAAGCGGGCGCGGCGCTCTTCGCGCACTTCCTGGGGCAGCATGCCCGGCAGTTCGTTGGCCGTCGCGCCATGGACTGCGCTGTAAGCAAAGCAGCCGGCACGGTCGATTTGCGCGGCGCGCACAAAGTCCAAGAGGTGTTCAAACTCCGCCTCGGTCTCGCCCGGAAAACCGGCGATAAAGGTGCTGCGCACCACCAGTTCGGGGCAAGCCTCGCGCCAGGCGGCGATGCGCTCGAGGTTGCGCTCGCCACTGGCCGGGCGCTGCATGCGCTTGAGCACATCGGGGTGGCTGTGCTGCAGCGGTACGTCCAGGTAGGGCAAGACCAGACCTTGGGCCATCAGCGGCAGCAGCTTGTCCACCGTGGGGTAGGGATAGACATAGTGCAGGCGCACCCAGGCGCCAAACGGCGCGGCCAGCGCGCCCAGGGCCTCGACCAGCTCAAAGGTGCGGGTTTTGAGCGGTTTGCCGTCCCAAAATCCGGTGCGGTACTGGGTGTCCACGCCATAGGCCGAGGTGTCCTGGCTGATCACCAGCAGCTCTTTGACGCCGCCTTCAAACAAGGCGCGGGCCTCGCCCAGCACGTCACCAATCGGGCGCGACACCAGGTCGCCGCGCATCGACGGGATGATGCAAAACGTGCAGCGGTGGTTACAGCCTTCGCTGATCTTGAGGTAGGCGTAATGCCGCGGCGTGAGCTTGATGCCGGCAATTCCAAAGCTTTGGGGCACCAGGTCCACAAAGGGGTCGTGCGGTTTGGGCAGGTTCAGGTGGACCGCGTCCATGACTTCCTGCGTGGCGTGTGGACCAGTGACGGCCAGCACCTTTGGGTGCATTTGGCGCACCAAATTATTGCCCTCGCCGTCGGCGCGTGCGCCCAGGCAGCCGGTCACGATGACGCGCCCGTTGTCGGCCAAGGCCTCGCCAATCGTGTCCAGGCTTTCCTTGACTGCGTCGTCAATAAAACCGCAGGTGTTGACGATGACCAGGTCGGCGCCGGCAAAGGTTTTGGAGGTCTGGTAGCCCTCGGCGCTGAGCTGCGTGAGGATCAGCTCGGAGTCGGTCAGTGCTTTGGGGCAGCCCAGGCTGACAAAGCCCACGGTAGGCGCGCGTGTGGCGCTTTGGCTTTCGGGGGATGCAATAGTCATGAAATAAAAGGTGGGGAAAAAGTAGGCGCCACCAAACAGCGACGCCGTGCGCAAGACTCAGCGCTTGATACCAAAAGTGCCCAAAAACTGCTCGGTTTGTTTCTGCATTTGTTCCTGCATTTGCTGGAACACATTGGTGCCCATGACGCCGGGCACGATGGGCACCGGCATTTCCATCAAGGTTTGGATGTTTTTTTCCATGATGCCGCCCATAAAGCCCTGCATCGAATGGCCATAAAAGCGGATGATGTTGGCCAACACCGGCGCGGTGAACATGGGCGAGCCGCCGGCTTCTTCCTCCAAAATGATTTGGAGCAGCATGCTGCGCGTCAAATCCTCTTGGGTTTTGGCGTCGACCACGGCAAATTCCTCGTGCTTCATCACCAGCTCTTTGATCTCGGCTAAGGTGATGTAGCTGGAGGTATGCGTGTCGTACAAGCGCCGATTGGGGTACTTTTTAATTACCCGCTGCGGCAGGTCCTTTTGGGGTTCTGTTTGTTTTGGCATGGCAGCTGCAGGTTTGCTTGTTATGGCGCGCATTGTAGGCAGGGGCTTGGCGGGCCCGCCACAGGGTTATCCCCTGCGCTGCGCGGCCCGCCTAGTCGGCAGCCTTGCTGCGCAACTCCTTGATGGCGCTGCGCTGGCTTTTGTCCTGCAGGCGCCGCTCCTTGGAGGCGCGCGTGGGCCGGGTAGGGCGCCTGGGGGTGGGCGCCACGGCCACGCTGTCCACAATTTCGTGCAAGCGGGCGTAGGCGTCCAGGCGGTTGAGGTCCTGGCTGCGGTGGCTTTGGGCCTTGATGACCAGCACGCCTTGTGCACTGATGCGCCGGTCGCGCAGACCCAAAAGGCGCTCTTTCACGTCCTCGGGCAGTCGCGAGGCGGCAATGTCAAAGCGCAAATGGATGGCGCTGGAGACTTTGTTGACGTTTTGCCCACCGGCCCCTTGGGCGCGGATGGCGGTGATTTCCACGTCGGCTTCGTCGATGGTCAGATTGGGCAGCACGGCAGCTTTCGGGAGGGCGGTTACACTGATTCGGGCTTTTTATCAATACTTTGCACAGGAGAAGACGCGATGGCCAAAGGTCAGCAAAAAACCAACAAAGAGGCAAAGAAGCCCAAGAAGGATACTTCACCCCCCAAAGCGCCCTCGGGCGGTGAGCCGGTGCGCGCCACGATTGTCACGGCGGTGATTCCGCGCGGCAAGATCAAGAACAAGTAGGCCCACGCTGCTGCGCAATGGCGCGCAGCCACGGGGCGGCCCAAGCACAGCGTATGCAGTTACAAGATATTTTGTATTCCCAAGGGTTTGGCACGCGCCGCGTGTGTGCCGGCCTGATTCAGCAAGGCTGGGTGCAGATGTACGGCGACGTCCCGGACGCGCCGCCCCAAAGCTGTACCGATGCCTTGGCCGAGTTCGCGCCAGACGGCTTGCGCATGCGTGTGCAAGGACAGGATTGGCCCTATTACGCCAAAGCCTACGTCATGCTGCACAAACCGGCGGCCACCGAGTGCTCGCAAAAGCCGTCCACTTACCCCAGTATTTACACGCTCCTTCCATCGCCTTTGCGGCTGCGCCCGCAAAAAGGGGCTGTGCAGGGCGTGCAGGCGGTAGGGCGGCTGGACCAGGACACCACCGGCTTGCTGCTGCTGACCGACGATGGCCAGTTCATCCACCGCATGAGTTCGCCACGCCACCACGTGCCCAAGGTCTACGAGGTGACGGTAAAACACCCGCTGAACGCGCACCAAATA
>Ga0214919_10008407_pt1 | contig 13602 bp, 7 predicted proteins | sample LL1503_MetaG_FD_177994 | JGI IMG/M metagenome (GOLD analysis project Ga0214919, IMG submission 177994) | Freshwater microbial communities from Lake Lanier, Atlanta, Georgia, United States - LL-1503 | ecosystem: Environmental > Aquatic > Freshwater > Lake | place: USA: Georgia | collected 2015-03-15
TTTTCAAGATTGTTTTTAAGAACTCAACACCGGCTGGATTTTCCTTGATTCTTCCTGCTAAACTAATGGTATTGACAATAAATTGTCCTTTGCCATATTTAAACGATCCAGTCGCTAAATAACCAGCGGGATCCTCCCCAGCGAAATTACAAAGGCCGCTAGTTGCCAATGGTTTAAAATTAGGCGCTTTAATCACGGAATATAAAATGGGTTGTATATAATCTTTGGATTTATCATACCACATAAAAAAATCTTTTGGCTTTAATGTTGAAGAAGACAAAAGTTCATTACTAATGTTTGCAAAATAATAATTACCCATAATGGTGGATTGAATATTAAATTTATTGCTTTCAATTTCATAATCGCCATTAGGCCATTCATTTAATATTGCTTTACCGCCATTTTTAACAAACGCATTAATTTCAGTTTTATTTTTTTCATACTCTGCAGGACCATCAACAATGAGTACTTGCGCATTATTCATAACAGAAGCTATCGTATAATTCAAATCTGCGGCAATTTTATTTGCTTTACTATGTTCTGCACCCAATACATACAATTGTTGTGTTGATTTTTTGATCGCAGGGAAAATTTGTAATTCTAGTGTGTTGTGCTCAATACATATTCCCTTATCATTAAATACACCTAACTTAATATTAGCGGTTGTTCTTGTTAAAACATTAGGAATGATAAACTTAATAAACCCTTGGAATTGTGGCGCATTTGATAAAATATCCGCTTTCGCCGATTGTCTTACCACCGCTTTGCCATTTATCAATACTTCGTATTGAACAGTATGATTTAATGGAACGCTATTTTGATCGTTTGAAATCCAAGCCTCTAGTTTTGCAGTATCCCCAACCGTGAATGAATTTCGGTCACTCCTAATGGAAGGTAATAAGGGTGCTAATGCATTACGATAACTAAAGAAGGCTTTTTTAGGTTGTCTATCCACATCCATAATTGCTTTCATCCAACCTGCAGGCCAAGCATCAATGAATAAATGAACTGCAGCAGAAACATTTCGATTATCTCTTCTGAATGACTCAGTTACTAATTTCATTGCCCAAGCCTGAAAATTTTGACTTTCATTAATCCAATTTTCAAGACCTACTTGTGTGGGATACCACATGTAATGAAATGTATTGGTTTGTGATTTAGAAATTTTATTTGCGGTCCACACCTTATTTTCAGTGTCATTTTGAGGTATCCATGTTTTTGGATAATATTTTAACATGGTATTGAGTGGATCCAAACCTTCAGCACCAAATTCGCCACAGCCATACAACCAATTGGGCTTAATCAATTGCCAGTAGCCTTTGTAAAACTTACCTAAATCTAATGCATGCCCATTATACCAAGTGTTATAACAATGCGCATCAGGAAGCCCTGGACTTGGTGGATCATAATCACCATCTCCTGCTTTTATGACCCTATCAGGATTAGATAGTAAAACAGCTTGATCCATCGCAGCAAAAACTTTATAAATGGCCTCAGAATTATCAAAACTCCTTTGAGGACTACCTTCTGCATTTGGGAAACGTTCATTCATATAAGTAACCACTACTGTTGAAGGGTGTGATCGAACTAATCTTTCCATTTCCTCGGCTTGTTTCACTGCTTCCGTAAACTGATTCACCCTTAATCCGCCAAACAATGGCAAATCAGTTTGGTTCAGCATTCCTAATTTATCACAATAGTCATACACTTCCGATTGTACTGGCCGTTGGGTGAATCTTAAAAAATTCATATTCGCCAACTTCGCTAATAAAATATCATCGATAAGTTGGTTCCAATTTTTACTCTTAACATCATTTTGTTCAAAGCCCATGGAGTTTGCACCCCTCAATCGAATCGGCTTTCCATTCAAAAACATTTTTCCTTTAGGGATATTCACCGTATCCATTTGAAAACTTCGCATCCCAAAGTTCTTATTTACATGGTCAACAACTCGATTGGAGGCTTCCGATAATTTAATTTGTAAATTATACAGCCAAGGTGTATTGGTTTCCCACCATTTAAAATCAGGAATACTTATTGGAATTTTTATATAATTGACGCCATATTGCATGGGCAGTGATTTGGTTTGCCAATCAGTTGGTTTTACTAAATCACCTATTCCAGGAATATAGGTTGTACTTACTACATAAGTTTTGTTTTCAAATAAGGTTGCCTTAAAATTTTCACCATATAAAGACAAGTCAATTGAAATATTTTTTTGATTGTTTTCTGTATTAAATATTTCCAACCAAACCTCCGCCTTACTATCTTGTGTCATTGGACGAACATAAACATCTGACACAAATAAAGTGGCCCTTGCTTCCAAATAACAATCCTGATAAATACCCATGGCTGGTGGGCAAATATGCCAACCTTCTATGGGTTCATCATAGCCTAAGCCACCAGCAGCATAAATTTTATTACCTACCGTATGTACTCCTTTATCATCTACTGAACCAGTGGTAGTGGGCTCATTGATTACTTTAACTAGTAATGTATTTTTTCCTTTATGCGCATATTTTATTACATCAAATTCAAACGGCGCAAAAAAGCCTTCATGCTTCCCAACAAAAACATTATTGAAATAAACTTCCGCTTTATAATCTACTCCTTTAAAGCAAGTAAATAAACTACCTAAGCTTAACATATCCTCATTCAAAATAATCTCCTTTGTATAATAAGTAACAGCGTGTCCAATAGGTGGCCCATAATGAGGCATTTTTACTTCCTGCCATTCCCCCTTACCTTCTAAAGTATTTTTAAAGTTTTGTTGGTCGTCGATCGTTTCAATACGCCAATTCATTGTTTCAATTGGCATTTGACGACGTAAAGATTTTTGGACTGGGGAAAAAGATTTTAAAAAGCCTGCATATTGCTTTTTGATTGAATCTAGTTCTAATTGCAGTTCCTGTTTCGTTGAGATTTGATGATTGTATTTAAATGCTTCACCTTGAATTAAACCACCAGGAAGTACTTTATTACTTAAAACAGGGGGCGGCGGTTCAATTAATAAATCTTTTTGAAGTGCGTACTTTTGTGCGCTAATTTTAGCAAACTGATCTGTTTGGGCGTTTAACGAATTAAAACTTATAAGTGAAAGCGCAATAAAACAAAAATTAAAAAAATATATTCTTGAGTTAAAAACTTTGCAATATTTATACATATACTATGAAATTTTGGAATTCTTTAAATAAAAATAGCCAACTATTAATACTTAAATCTAAGTAAATAATAGTTGGCTATTTTAAACGATTGAACTATTTATCCTAATACCCAGGATTTTGCACCAACTTTGCACCAATATTTCTATCAATTTCGCTTTGCGGAATTGGTAATAAATTATTTTTTGCAGATACTGTAGCACTTTGAGTAGCGCCACCATACTTTTTAACTCGATCATATAGTAAACCTAATCTCATTAAGGTTAACATTCTATATTCTTCTCCATATAATTCTCTTACACGCTCATCCAAAATATAATTAATATCCATTTCATTCACTGTAGCTAATGGCGCTTTGGCACGCGTACGGATGGTATTCACATCCGCCAATGCACTTGCCTTATCTCCTTTAGCTATATAAGCTTCAGCCCTTAATAGTAAGGTTTCAGATAACCTCATTACATATTGGTCCTTTGTATATCCATAAATGAAATCACCAGCAAAATGTTTGTCAGTTCCAAATTTTGTCCAGTTTGGATAGCAATACCACATTGAATCTTCCGCAGCAGTTAAAAATGATTTAGGAATTAAATCACCCTTTTTAAATGCTGGCTGTGTAGAAGTTGCAGCAATATCGGTATTGAAATAATATTTACGACGAATATTGGTTTCATTGTTTCTAATATCCCCATTTGAATTTGCCCAAACATCCCAGTTTGAATAATTCGTTCCCCTAATAAATGAAGCACCTCTGCCAATACTGTCGGCTGCCGTATTGTTATGACCAGCTTTTGCAAATAACCAATGTCTACACCAATAAGCACGGCCTTGAACCATCCAATTGCCTTGTGTTGGGTAACCAACGCCACCGCCAGGCACATTACGTTCAAATTGTGCTACCCAAATGGCTTCCTTATTGCCCATTTGATAATCGGTATTATTTATTTCATGTAAATCCCAATAATAATCTGTTGGGGCACCTCTTGTGGTCATTGTTTCTGTTTTTCTAGCACCAAAACGCGTATTCATTAAAGAATAGGCCCCATCTGTACCACCAATAACTCTTGTAGCAGCGGCAATAGCACCATCATAATCTTTTAAAATAATATTAATCTCAGCTAATAAATTATCGGCTGCAGCTCTAACAACTCTTCCATTTACTGCTGTCGTAATTGGCAGGTTAGTACTTGCATATTCTAAATCTGCTTTGATGAAAGCATTACATTCTGCAGGCGTATTACGAACAAAATCAACTTTGGGTTCAGTAACGGGTCCTGCAATAATTGGTACACCACCAAATGCGATATTTAAATTACGATAAGCCCAAGCTCTAAAAAATCTTGCTTCAGCTAGTAATGCCTTTTTTTCATCTGCACTAATTACAGCATATTTATTTTCTACCCCACCAATAACAGTATTCGCATATTTAATTAAAGTAAAATTCCAACTCCACCATTTTGCAGATTGTCCATCTTGAGAGTTAATTTTTGTATAGTCTACCCAAGGCGCAGAAGGATCGGGAAGATAAATAGTTGCAGTAGCAGCTACGTCCATATTTACGCCCAAATGCCAAAAATCGGTCCAGCCATCAGTGGAATTATAAAAATATTGCACTTGTCTGTAACAAGTATTTAAAGCTAATTCAAATTGCGCTTTTGTAATTAAAGCATTGTCTACAGTTAATCCATCTTTTCTAATTTCTTCTAGAAAAGTGGCGTCATCCTTTTTACAGCTGATTAAAAAACAAAAAGCAAACAGAACAATTGATACTTTTTTTATTTGATTTTTCATGATATTATTAATTATTCTAGTGATTAAAAAGTTAAAGTGGTTCCAAAATTAATGGTCTTAAATACAGGATTCGATTGGCCAAGTACACCACCATTTTCAGGGTCCAATCCTAACCAATCACTAAATACAATTGGATTTTTTGCTGAAACATAAAACTTCAATCCTTTAATTTTTAATTTCTCTATTTGCTTAGCGTTAAGTGCATATTGCAAACTCACGTCTTGTAATCTCACAAAAGTGCGTGCATGAGGGTAACTATAACCATAAGGATTTGAATAGTTAGGTCGTGCAAATGTATTGCTTGGGGTTTCAGGTGTCCAATATTCTAAATTTAACCAGTTTTGTTGTTGGTTATTACCAAAAGTGCTTAAATTATAAGTTGAATTAGCTGAATTATAGTAATTATCAGATCCCCCACCTGTGATCGCATTAAAGTTGAAATAAAATTGCCAGTTTTTATAAGAAACAGTATTTGCAAAACTCCAACTATAACGAGGTTGTACATAACCTACAATGGTTCTATCAAATGAGTTTATTTTTCCATCAGGTAAGCCATCTCCTCTTGCAGCACCATTGATATCAAGGATTTTTAAATCCCCTGGTTTTGCACCATATTTTGCGATATAATCGGCATCGCCTGTTTGCACAATACCATCAACACGATAATCATAAATCGCTCCAATGGGTTTACCAATAAACCATCTGTTTCCTAAGTCATCATCTTCAACTCCATTACCATCGGCATCAACCCCAGTTAAAGCAACTACTTTGTTTCTGTTTAACCACAAATTTGCTGTCGCTTCCCAACGAATACCATTTGCACTTTTTGGTTCAATAATCACGCCAGTGATTGACGCTTCAACACCTTGGTTATCTACTTGACCAATATTTGTTCTAACTGATCCAAAACCAGATAAACTAGGCAATGACCTTGTTAATAATTGATCCGTTGTTTGACTTTTATAAATATTCAAATCACCCGTAATGCGATTATTAAACATGGCAATATTTAACCCAAAATTTGTTGTTGTTGTTTTTTCCCATGACAACCCTAGGTTTGATAAGTTACCTTGATAAATAAATAAGGTACTTGTTGATCCAAAAACAGTAGATCCCGATGCGATATTTGCCATCGTTTCATAAGGATCAATACCTTGGTTACCATTTTGTCCATATCCTAATCTAAACTTTAAATAATTAACCACAGGTAAAGCTTTTTTGAAAAAAGCTTCCTCACTAATAGCATAAGCAAGTGCACCACCATAAAACTCAGCAAATTTTCTTCCCGGAGCGAATGCGGAATAACCATCCTTACGATAGTTCATCGTAAGGTAATACTTGCTATTATAATTATAGTTTAAGCGACCTAAATAACCCAAATTAGAACGTTCTTCAAATGCAGATCTAACACGCTGATTTGCCGGATTACCAAGATGTAGTCCATAGTAGCCTAAAGTGGTGGTACCAGCTGAATTAAAATCAGAAGCTGAAGTAGATAAGGTAGAAACAGCAGTATAATCTCTTTGATAACCTGCCAAGGCATCAAAATTATGATTTTGAAAAGATTTTTTATACGTCAATAAATTTTGAACCTCCCAAGAATTATTTAATCCATTCACCATACTTCCATAAGTATTTGCTAAGAACTTCGTTGGGGCAGCTACATCTAATGCATTGTCTGGATTAATAAAATATGCTTCGTGTCTAAAATTACCACTTACAGTTTCGGTTTTATTTTTACTAATATTTACCCTGAAATTTAATCCTTTAACATAAGGAATATCAGCAGCAACGTATCCTATGATTCTTGTACTTGTATATTTTTCCAAGTTGTCATCATATTGCGATTCCCAATAAGGATTCACTAAGTTCGCAGATGCGGGTGATTTATCTAATATATTTTTTGACTCGTCTTTCCACTTATATGCATAAGGTGTTCCGATGGTAGCTTGATCCATTCGGGGCGTTAAACCGGAATAATCCCTAGCTGAATAATAAAAATTTAAACCATAAGATAGCCACTTATTTATTTTAGCATCTAATTTCGCAGCAATATTATATTTTTTGAACTGATCGTTATCGATAACGCCTTTTTGATTTAGAAAACTACCTGAAACGTAATAATTTACGTTATCAGACTTTCCTGAAACACTCATATTCACATCATTTAATGGTGCAAACTGAGTAATTTCATCCAACCAGTTGATTTGTTGTCCCGCATTATAAGCTATTAACTCCTTGGGATCCAATACTTTTTGAACTGATAAATCCGCTTGACCAGCTAGTCTTCTGTTATCAGTTCTCCATTTAATAAAATCGTCCCCCATGCGCATGTCTGGTTTTCTAGTCCAGCTTTGAACACCATAATTATTCGTAAAAGTGATTACTGGTTTGCCTGCTTTACCCACTTTAGTGGTTACAATGATTACGCCATTTGCAGCTCTAGAACCATAAATAGCTGCAGCACTTGCATCCATCAGCACATCAAATGAAGCAATGTCTTGTGTATTAATCTCATTTAAATTACCTGAAAAAATAACTCCATCTAAAATAATCAATGGCGCATTTGAGGCAGATAATGAACGTTGGCCTCTTACCAATATACTTGGAGATGCGCCAGCAGTGGTTACTGCACCCACATTTACACCAGGTGTGCCTTGCAAGGCTGATAAGGCATTGACATTGGTCATTGTAGATAGCGGAGAACCTTCTAAATTAATTTTACGTACGGCTCCAGTTAAATCCTTCTTCTTTTGTGAGCCATAACCAATAATTACAACATCACTTAAATTAGTGGATTCCTCTGCTAACACGATGGTTAATGTAGATTTGCCTTGAACAGCAACTACCTTATTTTCAAAGTTAGTTGAAGTAACTTGTAAGGATGCATTAGTAGCAATGGTTAAGGAAAATTCACCTTTATCATTAGTAATAGTACCCTTATTAGATCCAACAACACGAACACTAGCGCCCGAAATTGGGTTGCCTTTAGCATCATTAACTTTACCGTTAAGCACTTTATTTTGAGCAAGTGCTTGCGTGGATAAGAATAGCATAAAGCAAAATGTAAGCAATCGTAACATGTTTATATTTTTTTTAAGGTTTTATGAGAGTAGCCCCACAAGTTTATATACTGACACAAATTAGCGATTGACAATTTGTTATGAAATTAAAAAAAAAGCTAATTATTGTACTTTTTTGGCTTATCCATTAATTAAGTTAAATTAATTGATAAAAAACATTAATTTATGTGATATATTTAAAGACTTATGAAGCCAATTTTAATAAAATTAGATTCAACACATTCATATTCAATCAGAGAAGAACTCGTTAGTAATCAAACCAGTAAATACTACTACCACCCTCAGGTAGAAATTGTATATTTCGAAAAAGGAAACGGTATTTGTATCATTGGAGATAAAATCTTAAATTTTAAATCTGGAGATATTTTTATACTAGGGAAAGAGCTACCCCATCTTTTCAAAAACGACGACAGTTATTTAAATAAAAATATAAAAGTGCGGACCTTGGTTTTACACTTTTTAGAAGATTTTTGGGGTAAGGCTTTTTTAAACCTCCCTGATATGTTGAAAATAAAAATATTATTAAAAAAAGCAGAAAGGGGCTTACTACTTAAAGGCAAAACAAAAAATGCGGTTGGGGTTTTGATGCAAAAAATGTTAATTGCAAACGGGTCCGATAAAATCCTGCTACTCTTGCAAACTTTGAATTTAATTGAAAAGTCAAAGGAAAGAAGTGTTATTTTACCTATTGGTTTTGTACCATTAGTCAACGAACATGTTGAAGACAGAATTAATGATGTTTACTCCTATACCATCAAAAACTTTTATAAAAAAATTGATACCAAGGAAATTGCTTCTATTGCTTGTTTGAGTAAGCATTCTTTTTGTAGGTATTTTAAAATAAAAACAGGTAAGACCTATACTAATTTTTTACATGAAATTAGAATTAAACATGCATGTAAATTGTTAACCGAAAGTAATTTAAGTACATCCCAAATTAGTAATGAATGTGGCTTTGTAAATTTTGCAAATTTTTTTAGATATTTTAAACAACATACCGGAAAAACACCTGCTGAATTTAAAAAAATAAATTCAGAATCTTTGATCATTGATAATTGATAAAATTGTAATTCGATATTTCCTAGTTTCAAGTATTAAAATAAATATTGCTGTAATGTCAAAAAAAAGCAGGGCCTGCATCGAAAACGAAAGCGCTTCCTTATCCATTAACTTAGATGGAGGCGCCATCATTGACTTCCAGCTTAAAGCCACAGGCATTAACCCGCTATCATTTTTATATCCTAAGGATATAATGCCTTCAAATAACAAAAACGGGGCAGCCTACCAAGGTCATTTTTTATGTCTAGGGCGATGGGGCGAACCTTCAGCAGGAGAAAAAAATGCAGGACTACCTGATCATGGTCAATTAGCAAATATGACATGGGAAAATGCGATTTCAACGAAAGATGACTATTTAGAAATGAATGCAGTATCTGTGTTGGAAGGATTAAAAGTTAATCGCAAAGTTTATTTAGATCCAACGTCTCCTATTTATCTAGTCAAGGAGCAGGTTGTAAATTTTAATCCACTAGGGAGGTTATGCAGCATGGTGCAACATCCTACCATCGCAGCCCCATTTCTCGATAATAAAATAACAGTGGACTGTAACGGAACTTTTGGTTTTGACCAATCCCACTATAAAAACATCGCTTCCAATACGATACCATGGGAACAACAAAACATGGACTTACATCAAAAAAAGATGAACGCGGACTTGGACCATCGAGAAGATATTGTACGTAGCTATATTGTTACAGAAAAATCAAATTATGGATGGATCACCGCTTATAATCCTACTAGTAATATTTTGATAGGATACATGTGGCCAAGAAAAGATTATCCTTGGATACATATTTGGGAGCATGTGAAAGAGGGTAATTTAATATACATGGGACTTGAATTTGGAGATACGGCTATTCATCAACCATTTCATGAAATATTAAATACGCCCCTACTATTTAATGAAAAAACTTTCGGCTATATTGATGCAGGAGAAACCATTGAGAAAAAATATGTCTCCTTTATGATAAAGCCTCCACTAGGATTTGATGGGGTATATGATATCATTATAGAAAATGAAAAAATTAAACTAATAACAAAAAAAGATATTGTAAATATTTCATTTACCGAAAACTCATCAATATTACATGAACTATCAAAATAAAACAATTGTAATTACTGGGGCCGCCAAAGGTATTGGCGCTGCCTGTGCTAAGGTTTTTTTGGAAGCGGGGGCAAATGTTGGTCTTTTAGATATTGATGTTATAAGTCCGACTGACAAAGAGCGGTCCATGTCAGTAGTTTGTGATGTATCAGATGAATATGCAGTTAAAAATGCCATTCATAAAATTAAAAACCATTTCGGGTCAGTTGACTACCTGATTAATAATGCTGGGATTCAGCGATATGGATCGGTAACAGAAACCAGTTCCGATGATTGGGACTTAGTGATGAATGTAAATTTAAAAAGTTTTTTTCTTTGTGCTAAGTATGCAATTCCATTTATGCTAGAAAGCAAAAAAGGAGTGGTTATAAATATTGCAAGTGTGCAAGCTTTCGTAAGTCAACAAAATGTTTCCGCTTACACAACTGCTAAAACTGCCATACTGGGACTAACCAGAAGTATTGCGGTAGATTACGCACCCCTAATTCGATGTGTAGCAGTATGTCCTGGAACAATAGATACGCCTATGTTACGTGATGCTATTAACTTGTCCCCAGATCCGGCAGCAGTTATGGAGGAATGCATCGAAATGCATTTAACAAAACGCATCGGCACCCCTGAAGAGGTCTCGGAGCTTATAAAATATTTGTGTGATGATAAGTCATCCTTTATTACAGGCCAAGCGTTTAGAATTGATGGGGGACTTGGTATTACAATTGCAGGAAGTAAGAAATAATGATTATAGTCCAATTAGATTTTTAATGAGCACCGAAGAACTTAGAAATTCAATTATTAATTTTAAATTAATTAAACCATGACGATTGACGATATTAAAATTTTCGCAGATGGGCTAGACCATCCAGAATGTGTTGCAGTCCACCCAGACGGATCTGTATGGGCAGGGGGCGAAGCAGGTCAAATATATAAGGTATCTCCTGACGGACAAGAAATAATTGAAATTGCAAATACGCATGGATTTATTCTTGGAATTGCCTTTTCACCAGATGTATCGTGGCTAGCTATTTGTGATATGAAAAACCACTGTGTATGGAAATTAGCGTTGGCAACAAATGAGTTAACAAAATTTGCAACAGGCGCCGAAGACGTTTCATTTAATATTCCCAATTATCCATGCTTCAGTAAAAATGGAAAACTATGGGTATCGGAAAGTGGTGCATTTAGACAAACCACAGGTAAAATATTTTGTTTTGATCAAAATGGAGATGGTAAAATTTGGCATGCCGGTCCATTTAATTTCGCAAATGGCCTTGCACTTTCTTTAAATGAAGACTGGCTATATGTTGCTTGTACCTGGCTTCCTGGCGTTGAGCGCATTGCAATTCATCCAGATGGGTCTGCAGGTAAGCGCGAGGTTTACTCTAGTTTACCGCGAAGTTGTCCAGATGGTTTGGCATTTGATGCAGATCAAAATCTTTATGTTGGTTGTTATTCTCCCAATTATATCTATAAGATTAGCCCTAACCAAGAAGTTCATTTACTTATTGATGACTGGGAGGCCCACGGCTTGTGCAACCCAACCAACCTAGCTTTTGGTGGTAAAAATTTTAATGAATTATATGCAGCTAATTTAGGAGCTTGGCATATTAGTAAAATTAATTTAAACGTAATTGGTCAAAAACTAGCCTGTCATTTATAAAATATAAATTGATGGCAAAATCAAAAACCAATTGAGTTTCCCCCATCTACTGGAAGACAAACCCCTGTTATAAAATTGGAAACATCAGATGCTAAATACACAGCAGCATAGGCAACATCTTCTGTTGTTCCAAATCGGCGTGCAGGCGTGCGAGAAAGAATTTTTTCTTTTCGCTTCGGATCTTTTTCCATGATATCTAAAAACATTTTTGTTTCTATAAAACCAGGCGCAATCGCGTTGAATCGAACACCAGTATGCGAATACTCGGATGCGAGGGATCTTGTCATACCTAATAGCGCTGTTTTAGCACTACTATAAGCGACCACCTGTGTAATACCAAAAAGTGCTGCCATGGAACTAATACATATTACAGAACCTTTTTCTCGAGGCATCATATATTTTAATACGGTCCGAGTGAGTGCAAAAACACTATTTATATTAGTATCCATGACCATTTGAAATTCAGCATCTGTGACTTCAATAGATGGTTTTTTATTATGGATGCCCGCATTATTGACTAAAATTTCGATTGGCCCGACTTCCTTTTCAATAGTCTCTACCAATTTTTCATGCGTATCTTTTTGAGTTACATCATTTACATAAATAAAGCAATGATCGCCTAGTGCTAATTTCGCGGCTTCCAATTTAGTAATATTTCGTCCTGTAATGGCCACCTTTGCGCCGAGCGCAATATACGCAGCAGCAATGCCCAAGCCAATTCCAGAACCACCCCCAGTGATTAGGGCCACCTTATTGTTTAATTCAAATTTATTTTTCATTTTAAATATTTAAAGTAATAAAATTATAAAGTTAAAAATACTTCGGATGCAATTTTGATTGCATGATCAACCTCTTCTTCGGTATGTACTGCACTAATATACCAAAGTCCACGTCCAATGACTCTGATTTTGCTATTATGCATACCAGCAATAAATTTTGCCAATTTTGCTTTATCACTTGTTAAAGTATCTCTATAATCCTTAAATGATGCAAGTTCTGTAAAAGCAAGAATAAACATTGGGCCAGGTCCTTGAACAAGCACTTTTTGATTTGCTAAAGCAGCTGCTTTTCTTAATCCATTCATCAGTTTATTCCCGAGCATAAACATGCGCTCATAAGGTTGCTCCTTTTCCAATACATCAATGGTCGCAAGCGCGGCTGCAACTGTTGGATTACTTGAATTCATCGTGCCTGCATGTATAACTTTGGATTCTTCTATCAATGACATCCATTCCCTTTTACCAACAATTGCGCTAATTGGATAACCACTTCCCAAAGCTTTTGCAAAAATTGAAATATCCGGCACGATACTAAAATATTGTTGCGCACCACCCAAGCTAAGCCTAAACCCAGTAATGACTTCATCAAGTATAAATGCAGTGTTATATTTATCGCAAATGGATCTTATCCCTTCTAAGAAACCTTCGGCAGGTAGAATACAACCATTGTTGCACATGATTGGCTCTGTTATAATAGCCGCAATCTCGTGATGCATTTCCGACATTGTCTTTGCTAACAAGGCAAGATCATTCCATGGTAATACAATAAATTCATCTTTAGATCCATCTGAAATACCCTGACTCCAAGGATAAATATTCGGAGTCGCCCTATCCCCTAATGCTTCTAATGATGGGGTTGATAAACCCCAGGCAACATTGTCAAGCCAACCATGATAATGGCCTTCAAATCTGATGAATTTCTTCTTGCCGGTTTTTGCCCTAGCTACACGAAATGCAGTTTGAACAG
>Ga0214919_10008408_pt1 | contig 13602 bp, 10 predicted proteins | sample LL1503_MetaG_FD_177994 | JGI IMG/M metagenome (GOLD analysis project Ga0214919, IMG submission 177994) | Freshwater microbial communities from Lake Lanier, Atlanta, Georgia, United States - LL-1503 | ecosystem: Environmental > Aquatic > Freshwater > Lake | place: USA: Georgia | collected...
TCTTCTATTAAATTTATTCTATCTTTACCATTAATATTAAATTGTTTTTTAATATTATTATATAATTTAATGGCTGCTTTTTTGATATTTATATCAAACATATAAATATTTAAGAAAATAAAAATATTAAAAAATAATTTTTTTATTTTTAATATTTTTAGTCAGATTTTTTATCTGGTTACTATATAAATATGCCTCTTAAAAAATCAAGTTTATTAGTTATAAGTTTTAATGAAAATGAACAGTATTTTACAAATGAAAATTTAGAATCTATTATAGCTAATATTAAAACATCATTTCCTTCAATAATTTTTGTTTGTACTCAAAAATCTAATAAAGATTTATTAATGCCTTGGCAAAGTGCCAAGCATTTTCCACATGTTTTGGGCGATATATTAACTCAAAATTTGGGAGATAATAACTATGAATTACTTATTAAAAGTGAAAATATTTCAGGTCTTAGAACAAGAGTTTATTATCGTGGTAAAAATAATATAAATGAAAAAAACCCAACACCTAATAATAATAATTTATTTAAAAATGAAAGCAAAAGCTATAAATCTAATATTAAAAAAAATTGTGGAGTAGATATTATAAAAATAAATAAATACGGTATTTTTTCTGCAAATAATTGTATAAGAGTTAGAGTAGAATTTCAAAGGAATGATATATTACATAAAATTGTAGTTTTAAACACAGACTTATCTAATAGTTCAGTTAAAATTGATTCTATAATTACTAAATTTAATTTAAATAATTTTTCAGAAAAAGGTTATAATATATTCTTTTGTGGAGATTTTAATTCTAAAATTATAACCCCCCCTAGTATTTTAAATGAAAATAATAATAAAGAATTATTTTATAATACAAATAAAACAAAAATGAATGAATTACATTATAATTTATTTAATCAAAAATCTAAATTAAAACAAAATTTAAGAAAAAGTATAAACACAATTGGACTTGAGAAAATATATAATAATAATAAAGTTTCTATACATAATAGAATATTATTTTCACTACCTATAAGTTTATCATTGGATAGTCGTGAAAATGATCAATTAATAATTAATGATGACTCTTTTAAAATATTAGATATTAATAAACTAGATATGACAACTGAAAAATGTTATATATCAACTTTAACTTGTTATTATAATAATACTTTGTTACAAGTAAAATAAAAATCTATTAACAAGAACTTGTCTTATAATACACCCAAATCTAGGATTTTTGGACACCTTTTTATTAAAGAATTAAATTATAAAATATTTTATAATTTAATACACTCTATATTTTTAAAAATTAATATATGATAAAATTTTTAATATAAATAATTTATTAATAAATATATTACTTTATTGTTATTATTGTAAAAATAACTGTCCAAAAATCCTAGATTTGGGTGTATATATTTAAAATATATAACATGAATATTTATTTAGAATCTTTTTCTTATAAAATATTTTTATATAAAAATAAATTATTCTGAATCCGAACCAGAATCTGACTCAGAATCATAATTCTTTAAAAAATTTATTAATTTTTTTTTATTACAATGAGTCTCTTCTAAATTTTCAATAATATATAATAGTCTAAAATTTATATCAGGAATATCTAATATTAAATCATCTATATTTTTAATTATTTTATCAAAAACATTATAAATATTATTTATATCATTTATTTTATTTAAAATAAATATAATATTTTTATTTTTTTTATCTAAAAATATATCAATTAATTTATAAATAAAATCAGATTTATCATTATAATTAATTTTTTTATATATATTTAATATTTCTTTATTATTATTTTCAATAATATATTTAGTAATATCATCTTTATTATATATAAATTTAATATCTTCTTTTAAATTATTTATTTTTATATTTTGAAGCATTATTATAATATCAGTTAAGAAAAAGTTTGATCTTTTAGATATAACATTATTATTAATTATTTTTTCAATAATATTACAGAAATTATTAAATATATCAATATGTTCTGATAAATCAATTATAATATTTTTATTATCATATATCAATTTTATTAAATTATATAATGCTTCTATTTCAATATCTTCAATTTTCTTAAAATTATTATTCAAATGTAATAGATCAATAATTATTATATTAACTATATCAAAATTAATATATTTTTCAATAAACATTAATCCCACTAATTCAACCAATAAAAATATTTTTTTTTTATTAATATATTCTTCTTCTTCAGATAAATTTTCTAAAAATATATTTTTATTAATATATAGATCCTGGATATAATTTAAAAAATATTTTTTAAAATTAATTTTAAAAAAAATATCATTTTTTAAACTAATTTCAGATGTAAATGGTCCATGCGTATCTTCATTTAATTTCCAATAATATTGTGTATTTTTATGAATAATATCTACTAAATTATAATGTATTTCTTTATTTGACCAAATTTTATAACATAAATTTATATATAAATTTCTAAATTTAATATCAAATAAACATTTATTTAAAATTTCAGATGTTAATATTTTAAATAATTTTTCATTTTTAATTAATAATATATCATTGATAAAATCGGAACTAATTATTTCATATGTATCTTGACTTATTTTATTTAAATAAGATTTTATTAAAATTGATATTTTTTCAGATTCTTCTGTTGGATTTTCAAAAGACCATGTATTTTTAGGTTCGTCATTATTTCTATTTATTTTTAAATATTTATAATATTTAAAATTATTAGGTATTTTCTTAAATTTAGTTGTTTGACTAAATACCGGTTTCTTAAAATCTTCATTCTCTATTTCTTTATAATATTCAATAAATTTTAAGAATAAATTACTTAAGATAGGATTATTATTTAATCCTTTAAGATATTCATCTGAATTAAATGATATAATATCATTTTTATAAGATGAATATGAGAGAGTCATTTATAAAAATATATATCATATAATCTTTAAATTAATATATTATAAAATAAATAAAAAATGATATTTATTATATTTAAAATAGAAATAAATATTATAATATTATAATGGAAAATATTTTTTTTAATTGTGTTCTAAAAAAAAAAATAAATATTGCATCAAAGTTTTTAAATGAAAATATTGATAGTTATATAAGTAAACATTTAAAAAGCAAGATAGAAGGTCTATGTATTGATGAAGGCTTTGTTGAACCTGGAACAATCGAAATTATAAAAAAAAGTATAGGAAATATTAGTGGTAGTAGATTTACTGGAGATGTAACATATGAAGTTTTATATACTGCTAAAGTATGTAATCCAATTATAGGTAATGTAGTTGATTGTAAAGTTAAATTTATAAATAAATTAGGTATATTAGGAAATAATGGTCCAATTACTATTATTGTTGGAAAACAGTTTCATACAAATGATAACGAATTAATTAAAATATCAGAAAATGATATTATAAAAGTTGAAGTAATTGCTAAAAAATTTTCATTAAATGATAAAGAAATTAAAATTATAGGAAAATTATGGAATGAAAATAATATAAATATTAAGAAAGATTTATCATCAAGTGATATTACTCCAATAATTTCTGAGAATGATTATGTAGATCTGGATGACCAAGAATTTAATTATGATAATATTAGTATTAATAATGGAGATGAATTAGGAGAAGATATTTACTCTGAAGAAGAACAAGAACAAGAAGAAGAAGAAGAAGAAGAAGAAGAAGAAGAAGAAGAAGAAGAAGAAGAAGAAGAAGTTAAATTAGAAAATCCTGAAAATAATATTGATGCAGATGAAATTGAATTAGAAGATGAAGATGAAGATGATGAAGATTATGAAGAAGATATTGAATCGTTAAATGAATATGATTAGAGATTCGTAAAAAATAAAGAAATAATATATTATTAAAACTTAATGATAGAATATTATAATATATCGAATAACAATAATAACGATATAATATTAGATAATAATATTATATTAAATAATGACAATATAATATTAAAAAAAAAAAAATTGATTGAAATAGCTAAAAATCTAAGTAAAATTGAATATTTAGAGATATTTAATATTATAATTGAACAAAAATGTCAATATTCAGAAAATAAAAATGGTATTTTTATTAATTTATTAAATATATCAGAAACAACTATTGATAAAATATTTAATTTTTTAAATTTTATTAATCATAAAAAAGAAGATCTAATAAAACATGAAGAGATTATAAATAATGCAAAAAAAAATATTATTGAAACAAATAAAAATATTGATAAAAGATTGTATGAAAAAAAAGAAGAATATTTAGAATATTTTGAGGATGATGAAAATGTGAGCACTACAAGTAATTATCTAACTTTTTCAAGTGATGAAGATGAAAATTTAGAAAATAAAATAACATTAAAGAAAAAAAAAAATAAATATACCGGGAAAAAGGCAAAAATGATTAAAAGCATTAAAAATAAAGATAATAATGATTTAAATAAAAATAAATAATAAAGTTATTGAATTTATATCAATAACTTTAATTTTTTACATATTTAAATATAATATATATATAGAATTAGGCTATGTTATTCTATTCAAAAATATATATTTTTAATAATAAAAATTTAATTAGAAGAACTTCTCTTATAAATGACAAACACTTAAGGATTTTTTACAATAATATTTTATATTACATCCAAATCTAGGATTTTTAGACACCTTTTTATTAAAGAATTAAATATTTTATAATTTGATACACTTTATATTTTTAAATGTCCAAAAATCCTAGATTTGGATGTATATCAGATGAATTATATAAAAAATCATTAAGTGTATGTCATTGATTCGATAGATCCATAACATAAAAAGTCTAGTAAAAACTATTTTTCATAATTCATTTATAAATTTTTTTAATAAATTAAGATTAAATTTATATATATTTTTAACCAATGTTGTAAACTTAAGATTTTTATCAATAATACTGATAAAATAATTTATAAAATTAAAATACATTTTAATTTAATATTGAATTTTAAAATTATTTAATTATTTATTTAATATTCCAATAATACTTAAATCCTTAAGTTTACAGAATTGATTTTTAACATATTGTTAAGATAATATTAACTAATAATTTAAAAAATATTCAATAAAAAAAAATTTTAATTTTATAAAATAATATTTTAACTTATTCATCGTCACCAATATTTAATAGATCATTTATTAAATCTATTTTTATTTTATTAATCATTTTAGATGTTTTTTCAGACATTTTTTGTAATTCAATATTATTTTCAATACATAATTTTTTTAAATGATCCATTTTAAGATTTTTTAATATATCTATTTTATATTTTGAATTAATAGATTCATTAATATATTGTTTATTATCATTTTCTAAAAAATACATTGATAAATTATTTATAATTTCGGTATATTTAGTATATACTAAAACAGAACTATTGTTTAATTCTTTATTAAATGACAATATAGGTTTATATATTTCTTTATCATAAATAATTAATAAAAATGGTAAATATTTATTAATATTATTACCATATTTTTTAGTCATATAATATTCACATTTATCATAAAATATTAATTCATTTTCTACATTAATTATACATAAGTTAATTCCTAAATAATCACTTATATATTTTTTTAATAAATAATTTTTTTCATTACAATTAAATTGTAATGCATTTTTTATTTCAGATTGTAAATCTATTTTGTTCATTAATTTATTTCTTGCGTAGTTAAATTTTGTATATAAACAATTTTTAAATAAATTATTATCAATCTCTTTTATAAAGTCTTTAATAGTTTCTTCTTTTTTTTGAAGATCATATAAATTAAATGTTTCATCTATAATATTAAATATTGAATTAATTAATGTAAATATTTTAGATCTATTTTTATATATTTTATTATCAAAATAAAAATTTGATATTTTATCTTTAAAAATAACTTCAAAAGAATTAAAAAGTTTTATATTAAATTTATTTAATAGATCAATATTATTTTCATTAACTTCTGAACTATTAACTTCTAAATTATTAACTTCTGAACTATTAACTTCTAAATCATTAACTTCTGAACTATTAACTTCTAAATTATTAACTTCTGAACTATTAACTTCTGAACTATTAACTTCTAAATTATTAACTTCTGAATTATTAACTTCTAAATTATTAACTTCTGAATTATTAATTTCTTTATATTTTTTTTCAAAAACATTTATATTATCTATAAAATATCTATTAATCATTTCTTGATTATTATTTAAATAATTTGATAAATAATTAATACTTAACATAATAAAATATTCTCTATATAATATATATTTAAATAATATTTAAATATATATCAAATTTTTTTATTTTTATATAAAAATAGTATTTATATAATATTTTTTTTATAATAAATACTATTTTTATTTGGTTCAATATTATATTTATTACACCATTTTATTGCAGTATATACTTGATTTTCAATTATTTCATAATATTTATTCTTTTCAATTTTATTTTCTATTAATTTTATGGTATTTTTTAAATAATAAATTTGCTGATTTATATATTTTTCATTAAATTCATTAATTTTTTCAATAAACTTATCATTAATTATAATATTATTAAAAATTATTGATTCATTATCTTTTATAGTTTTAATTTTATTATTCCATTTATCTATTAAATTTAATAAAATATTTTTAATAAAATCTGATAAATTATCTTTATAATATAGGCAAATCAAATATTTTTCAGAATTTGCAGGTCTACTTGTTTCTGGTTTATATATATATATAGATTCAAAAGATAATGAAATTATATATAATATTTGTATCATTGATATACTAAATAGATCAAAAACTTTACAAATAAAACATCCTTTTGGTTTAAGTATATTTAAGGCAATTACACATTCTGAATAAATAATTTGACATGAATTTATTTCTTGTCCATTAAAATTACTAGAATAGTCAAATCCTCCATCTGCTGTAACTAAATTTACTTTTTTATCTTTAAAATTATCTATATATTTTTTAACATCGTCTATATCATATAAATTACCATATTCAATATTTATATTATTTTTATTATTAAAAATAATTTTTATTTTATTCCAATCTGGTATAAAATCATTCGTTGGTTTTAAAGTTATACCATAAAATTTATCATTTATATTATTTTTATTGGTTAATTTATATCTATAATTATACGATGCTTCCATAAATCCACCTGGACCTTCTGCTAAATGTGAAAATACATATTGTTCATTTAGTGGAAAATATTTAAATAAATCATAATTATAAAAAATTTCCCATAATTTAAAATAAGACCTACTGATTGGTAAATAAGTAGATATACTATCATTTTTTCTTTTTTTATTATATGTTGTATAAATCAATTCATATGGATTCCCTATTTTTTTCATTTTATCCCAATTTTCAGTATTTTCTAATTTATCAATTTTTTGTTTTTCTTTGCTTATAGTTTCATAATATTTTTTAAATAATATATTATCTTCCCTATTAATTATACTTATATCGATATTATCTAATACATTATCTAATACATTATCTAATACATTATTTGATATATTATCTAATACATTATTTGATATATTATCTAATACATTATTTGATATATTATCTAATACATTATTTGATATATTATCTAATACATTATTTGATATATTATCTAATACATTATTTGTTATATTATCTAATACATTATTTGATATATTATCTAATACATTATTTGATATATTATCTAATACATTATTTGATACATTATTTGATATATTATCTAATACATTATTTGATATATTATCTATATCTAGACAAAAGTTCATAATATCTAATATAAATATTTTTTTAAGTTAATTAATTGTGATAGTTATTTTTAACTATCACAATTAATTAACTTAAAATTATAAACAATTAAACATGACTACCAAAGATTTATTAGATGAATTAAAATTTACTGCCAAATCTTTATATAAAGATTCTGGTTTATCAATCGAAAATTTATCGTCACAGACTGAAGCTCATACGAAATTGGATGATGATTGGCATTCTAAAAAAGTTTCGACAGAAGACTTTTTTGATGAAAAGGATAATATTATTTATCAGATTCATCAATTATCAGAAGAAGTTTGTATATCATGTATTGCAATGAATTTAGATGAAATATCTACTGGGCTTTCGTCTGGAGAATTATACATGTCATTTGCTTACTCTCGTCAATTTGGTTTGATTTTTACAAACTTTTTTAAGAAGATAAAAGAAGATGAATGTCAAAAAACATTCTATGTTTTTGAGTCTTCATCAGGTGCAGTATATGCAGTAACAAGTAATAAATATTCTCCTCCAAAAGGTCTAGCTCCTTATCAGTTTTTAAGTCGTTTTATTTCGACAGAAATAACTGGAATATGGACAAATCCTAACGGAAACGAGGAACAATTTATTAAGTTGTTTGAAAAAATAAACTTTGATACTGCAATGTTTCCTGTTAGATTAGATATCATCTAATTTTTTATAAATAATAGATCCAAATTAGAAAAGTATTCTCATTAAAAATATGAAATAATAATTTTAAATATAGTCATCACATTTTATAATTTTACCAAATGTTTTATAAAAAATATAAAACATTTATTTTTAAAAATAATTTTGTAGAATTTTGTTTTGCGATGACTATATTTAAAAAAAAATAATAATTAAATATATTTTTAATAAGATTTATTTAATTTTTTATAAAATATAATAAAATTAAATGAAAGTATTAATTAAACAAATTCATCAAAAATATCAAATCCTTTATCTTCAAAACCCCAATCAACTAATTTATTAAAATTTTTAGGATGAAATCTATTTATCATTAAATCTTCTAAAATACTATTTTTCATACGATTCTTTAAGAAATTGTAATCTATTGTAAATATACTTGGATTTGCTGATAAAATACTCCAATCTATTATATGTTGATATTGAATAATTAAATGCATTGCATTTGGATTATCCAATAATTCTGTAAAATTAATTTTATCTAAATTTTGTTCAATTAAATGAATTGCATTTGGATTTTTAGATAAAAAATACCAATCAACTCTATCTAAATTTTTTTCAAGTAAATGAATTGCATTTGGGTTCATAGATAAATATTCCCAATTAATTCTATGTTGATTTTGTTCAAGTAAATGAATTGCATTTGGATTTAAAGATAGATATCTCCAATTAATTCTATGTTGATTTTGTTCAAGTAAATGAATTGCATTTGAATTTTTTGATAGATATCTCCAAATAATTTTTGTTTTATTTTGTTCAAGTAAATGAATTGCATTTGGATTTTCTGATAGATATCTCCAATTAATTCTATGTCGATTTTGTTCAAGTAAATGAATTGCACTTGGATTTTCAGATAGATACATCCAATTAATTTTGTCTATATTTTTTTCGAGTAAATGGATAGCAGATGGATTTAATGATAAGAAACACCAATTAATTTTATCTTGATTTTGTTCAAGTAACCAAATTGCATTTGAATTTTCCGATAGATATTTAAAATCTAATTGAGAAATAGATATCCATTCTAATAGTTTATACATTTTTTTAATATATAAAATTAAATAAAGTTTATTAATAATTTTTTTCAATTTTTATTAATAAAATACATCTCAATGTATAACAAATAGTTTTATAAAAATATTAATTTTTATTTATTAAAATTTTTAATTTATTTATAAAATTATTGTTTATAAATATATAAATAATTATAAACTTTTAATCTACTAAGTAAATTCTAAACAAATATTTATTGGAATATAAATTAATATTTTTCAACATTTTCAATTAAATGCTCCGTATCCTCATCTACTTTATATATACCTTTCTTTTTAATCATTTTATCTCTTTTTTCAATTAATTGTACGAGTTTTTTCATTAAAGAATCAGAAGAATTGCGTTCTTTTTTATACATGAATGAAGAACTTAAAAAACTAAATGCTTTTTCATCATTTGACATTTTTTGGGCAATATCAATATCTTTTTTTAATTCTTTTTCAGATAAATCCATTGATTCTTTAGAATTTATTAATTCATTATAATAATTTTCAAATGGTTTTATATAAATTTTTGAAAATCCATATTCATTCATTATATTATCTAAATAATGAAAATTAACAAGATATTCTGGATGAACAACACCTATTGTTTTAATAAATACATCAATTTGTTTTCCAAAATTTGCTTTTTTATCACTAAAATCTAATTTAGAATCTTTAAATTTTTTCTCAATTTTCCATAATGTTTCACCAGATGGTGTTTCTCCACTAATATAATTATCATTTTTTAATTTATTATAAACTCTTTCTCCATCAAAAGTAGTTCCTATTACATGACCTCCAATTTTAAGATTATCATTAATATTTTGTATAACAGTTCTTAATGATATTTCATCACTAAAAAAATAATGAAAGCAAAATTGTAAACTAACAGTATCAAATATATATTTTGTAGGAATATATTCTTTAATTTTTATTTTATCTGCTTGTGTTATACCAGTAGCTTGTACTGGAAATATTAATTTACTTGTATCACCTCTTGCATATACAGCTTTTGGTTTAGGATGTGGAATAATATTTTTATAAAATTCTATTGCATCTTTTATATTATTATAATCACAATCTATTCCTACAATTTCTGCATATTTAGCTTTTTTAATTTTATTAATATCAACACCTTTACCACAGCATAAATCTAATATTTTTCCATAAACTCCTGATGTATATTTTTGTAAATAATATGGAGATGATAAATATAATAATTGATATTTAATATAATGATTATGAAAATTTTGATATGGATATCTTTCACGTTTTCCATTATTGCTATTTACACTACGAATATAATATGTTTTTTTATTATCATTACTTGTTTGTTCTATTAATGGAACATTTCCAGTAGTAATAATTTCTTCTGTTACTGGTAAATGAATTGCTTTAAATATATCATTTGCTGTATATTGACTATTTCCAAAAAATTCTTTTCCATTTTTATATAAAAATGTTTTATCTTTTCTATATCTATATGGAATCCATTTAAATCCATCTTCTTTTTCTATATCATAACCAAATTCAACAATAATGTCATCAAATATTTCTGTTTTTTCATTTGTAAGTGGGTCATTTGCATATATTTTACCGTCATCATCTATAATAATTTTGACTAAATTATATAATTCACTATTATTATCTTCAATATTATATGGATTAAATAATACTGGTATTTTTTTCTTAATTTGTTTATTATTATTATATATTATTTTTTCTCCAGTAACATATAATTGAATTATTTTATATTGTTTTAAAACTGTTTCTTTTTTACCATCTATTCTATCAATTTCTTCTATATATGGATTTTTAATTTCATTATTATTATCATCTTTTTTAATTTTTATTAAAAAATCAATAGTATTTAATTCAGGTGGTTTCCATTTTAATAGACTTCTCCATGACCCACCTTTAAGAGGATAGTATTCATATTTTGGAACAAAAATAATTCCATCAACATTAAATGTATTAAATTTTCTAGAATCCCATAATTCTTTTACTTTTTGAAAAATATCAGTTCCATCACTCCTAATTGATTGCAAATATTTTTTAGTTTTAATTTTTATAATATTAAATTCTTTAAATCCATCTGATAATACTCTAGTAGAAGATTTTTGAAATTTATCTAATATCTCTAATCTAGTATTAGATTCTCTCTTAATATCAATTAAATGTTTTCTTCTTACATCAGTTCCTGAACTAAATAATATATCATACATATATAATTCTTTTTCTCCATTAGAATCAATATATTCTGCTTCTATTAATGTATCACACCAATTTGTATCAACATAACCAGTAAATTTAAAATTAAATCCATTATTAAAAATAAATATTTTACCATTATTCTCATCATTTGAACTATATACATATAAAAAATGTCTATCTCCATCAGCTTTTAATGTAACAGCGTATCTATTAAATATATTTATTCTATCATTTTTAATTAAATTATCAAGATGAATAGTTACAGGAGATGCAGCAATAAAATTATCAAAAGAATTTGTTAATTTATTATACTTTTTTTTTATATTATTGATTAAATTATTGGTAATTAATATATTTGTATTATTTAAAATTTTTAATATTAATTCACATAAAGATATTATTTTTTTTGCAATAATAGTACTATCTATATCATTATCTTTACCAATATATTCTATCTCAATTTCATATATTAACTTTTCTTTTAATGTATTTGATTCTTTGAAACTTTTTCCTTTTCCAATTTTTATATTTGTCATATCAATAATAAATAAATTATCATCTGTTTTAATACTATATCTATTTTTTAATCTAAAATATTTATTAAGATTAATCGATTTTAATAATTCTTTATTTTTATTTAAAATATTATTTTGTGAAATTTCATTATTTAAAGAAAATCTTAAATTATAATTTTCTTCATCAATTTGATCTATTTTTTCTTTTTCTATAAATATTATAGAATCTTGATCTATATCATTTAAAGTTGATGTTAACCAATATTTTTTAATATTATCTTCTGAATTTATACTTATACGGATATTTTCATGTTCATTATCAAAATTTTTATTATCAATAAATATATCTAAAATATTTTTCATTTCATAACTATAACCCAATCCATTATTTCCTTTTGAAAATGTTAATTTTTGAAATACTTTATTATAACTTTCTTCATCTATAACAATTTTTTTTCTAAATCTTGCTTCTAATTCATAATCACTATTTTTTTTAGAAATATCTATTAGAGATATTAATTTATTAAATGTTTCTATATTGAATTCCATAATATATATTAATATACTATTTTTAAATTAAATTATTTAAAAATATTTTATAAAAAATTATATTAATTTTATTATAGTGTATAAAAATAAATACACAATAATCTATCATAATTTTTTAACTGTAGAATAAAATATTATTTTTATGGATGAATATGTTTTTAATAATTTATTTTACATACAAAAGGTTTATTATAAAAAAAGAAGTAAAAAGAAGTAAAAAGAAAATAATAATACTTTAATACTTTCTATTATAACATCTAAAATTATCCATTATGTCAAAACAAATAAAAATATTAATTTATTATAAAAATAATAAAAAATATTATCAATAAATTATTGATAACTTAATTATTAAAAACTCCTATAAATATATACTTAAAAAATTATTATATTAAAGAATTATTTCTTTTTACACCTTTGCACAATTAAAACGCCGAATTAACAGAGAAAAATAATACAAATTAGTAAAAATTTTATTATAACCCATCGTGTAATGGATATGAAGTTTTATAGGTAAAAAAGAATTATTTTGCATATAGCTTAACAGATTATCATCGTAATAATTCAAACCTCTAATGAACAAATCAATATAGACTTCTTACTATTCATTGTTAATATAATATATTGGAGCTGTAGAATAAATAGTTTTACGAAAAATGTTTAATTTTTATTTATTAAATTTTTTATAAATATTAAGATTTTATAAAGAAATAAACATATTTATTAGAATTTATCTGAAAAAAAAGTTAAT
>Ga0214919_10008410_pt1 | contig 13601 bp, 15 predicted proteins | sample LL1503_MetaG_FD_177994 | JGI IMG/M metagenome (GOLD analysis project Ga0214919, IMG submission 177994) | Freshwater microbial communities from Lake Lanier, Atlanta, Georgia, United States - LL-1503 | ecosystem: Environmental > Aquatic > Freshwater > Lake | place: USA: Georgia | collected...
CAGCGACATACCGGCATATTTACTCTTCCACTGATAATAGGTCGGCGCACTAATGCCATGCTTGCGACAGACCTCAGCTACTGGAATACCTGAGCCGCCCAATCGTCCTTCTCGATCCGCCCTCAACCAATTATGTAGGGTCTGATCCGCGAGCCCCAATGCCGCTGCAACCGCCGCGATACTTTGACCTGCGCCCACCAATCTCACTGCCTCAAGCTTAAATTCCAGCGTACACTGCGCCCCTTTCTTTTTCATCAGAAATCCTCCCACATACAAGATTATGCGTCTCGTTATGGGATCCACATTCCGGGGGCAAGCTCACTACTCAGAATTTTTTTACACTATAAATTTAATTTACATTCTTTGTTTTATAACCAAAGAAGGAATACAAAGCTACGGTCTTTAAGCCACGGTTTTAAAGCCACGGTTTTCAAGCCACGGTTTTCAAGCTCTAGATTCTCTTATAAAGCTTAAGTATCCTAAGTTAATTTATTAAACGTTTGATATTGTCGAGATTGAATTCAACTTTCATTAAATTTCAAATCTTTGTATTTGAAGTGAAAGGCGATGATGTTTAGGTGAGCGCAAATTTCATTCGGGCGGTCTGGTAATTCCACAATATTTAGCGGTTATCTAAAGTAGAGACTAAAGAAGCCATGGCCCGCAGCTGATGAGGGGGTGATACTGCCCAGTGCCATACGTTGGTAAATTTCTGTTAAGGAAAAAAGATTCTGATGATCAAGCTTCTACCATTACAAAAACCTTATTACCCTTGGCCTGAGGTTATCCGTGAACAGATATTGGAAAAAATTTCCCAAAACAAGCATTTCTCTCCAGTATCCAAAATTTTATTAATAAATCCGCTTCAGATTCCTTCAAAGTATTTCGATGAATCCATGGCAAAAAACAGCCGATATTTTTGTTATCCGCCATATGGATTAGGCGTTGTAGCAAAGATAGCAAAATCGCAGGGGTTTCATGTTGAAATACTCGATTTGAATTTTAAATTGCTAAGTAGCCCTGAAAAACAAGTCGATGTAAAAAAATGTATAAAAAACTTCTTGAAGCGTGAATTAGATCGATATCAACCAGACTTAGTTGGTATTACATGCATGTTCACAATAACTCATGAATCTTTTAAAGATACAGTGCAAGAGGTGAGAGCGCTGATGCCGAAAGTTTTAATTGTGGCCGGTGGAGTGCACATTACAAACGACGAGCTGCGAATAAAAAAAGATATACCTGAAATAGATTTTACTTTAACGAATGAAAGTGAATTCGCTTTCATTGACCTTTTGAATATAATTAATCAAGAGAGCAGAGGGGAATGTTCAAAACAGTCTTTGATGGAAACTAATATTGGTCAAATCGATGTTTCACCTGATTTTTGTAACTTGCCAATTACAGAATATAGCCAATTCGGTGATATCGGGTCGTACAGATTCTGGTGGAATAATGGTGCACGTGCAGCAACAATCCAAGGAAATAGGGGATGTCGAGCCCGATGTACTTTTTGTAGTGTTGAGAACTTTAACGGTAAAGGCGTGCGTGGAAGAAGCGTCAGTTCAATATTATCGGAAATAGAAAGATACAAAAAAAAATACGGTATTAATCATATTATGTGGCTAGATGATGACTTATTTTATAATCCCAATCGAGCTTTAGAGCTTTTTAAAGCAATAATTGACGAGAAATTTGAAATAACATGGGATGCTTCGAACGGCGTCATCGCGTCTGCCGTGACTCAAGAGCTGCTTTCAGCTGCCGCTGAATCAGGATGCATAGGGATGCACGTTGGAATTGAATCAGGCAGTAGGCGTGTACTTAAAGAAGTTCGAAAACCATCCGGAATAAAACACTTTCTTGATTTAGGGAAATGGTTACAAGATTATCCCAAGATATTTAGTAAAGGCTTTTTAATGATGGGATTCCCAAATGAAACGTTTGGTGAATTAAGGGAAACTATTAAGCTTGCCCAAGAAATGAAACTTGATTGGTATACGATATCTGTACTTACTGCACTTCCATCAACCAAAATATACGACCAGATGGTTGAGCTTGGGTTAATAGCGACCGATAGTATTACGTCTGAAAGTGCCAACTATGGTTCAATGCAAACAGGGACACAAAAGAATTTCGAGAAAAAAAATCTAGCTAATGCAGGAAATATTTTAAAGATAAGTGATTATGCTGATAATGAAAAAATAGAAAGAACACGATTAACTGAACTTTGGTTTGAGGTGGATTACTTAATTAATTATGTGCCAATACATAAAGTAAAAAATCAAGAAAGAAGAAAGAAGTTATCATTATTTTTACAAGATGTGAATAGACGGATGACCAATAACACGAATCCGGTATCTCTTTATTACGAGAGTTTAGTTTTAAAAAATATGGGAAATCATATAAAAGCATCTGAAGTTTTGAAAAAGTCAAATGAAGCCCTTTATAAATCGGATCTTTGGCAAAAACGCTGCGAACATCTCAATTTAATTGGTGAAATAAATGCATAGAAACATTCTAAAGCAGCCTCTGCTTCTTAAAAAATATTCAAATCAATTAGTATTCGACTACACAGAATATCCTACAAAAACTTTTTGGCAAGATTCATATGGTGATACAGAATTTAAAGAGGACTTGCATAAACTAATAGCCACGCAAAATACTTCCTCAATGCTGTATATTCATACTCCATTTTGTGAGGAATTATGTTATTTCTGCCTCTGCAGCAAATCAATTACTAATGACTACGAAAAAGTAAGTACATATCTTTATCGAGACTTATCTAAAGAAATAGATCTTTATTCGAATGAGATGCGAAGTCAGGGGAAAAAAATAAAGATAGGACAAGTTTATTTTGGTGGTGGTTCTCCAACTTATTATCATGAGAAAGATTTTCAATTTTTAATTGAAAAGCTTCGTCAAGCATTTGAAATAACAACTGATGCAACCGTTACTGTTGAAATTGATCCTAGACGTGTCAATATTGAAAAGTTAAAATTTTATAGTTCAATGGGTGTAAACCGATTGTCTTTCGGTGTTCAAGATTTTGACATAACTGTACAGAAGGAAATAAATCGAATTCAGCCTCCAGAGTTGCTTGAAGGTTTATTAACTGATGAAATACGATCACTTTTTCCTACAATAAATTTTGATGTGCTGATTGGTCTTCCGCGTCAGACCCCCGAAAGTATGCGCCAAACTATTGAGCGCATAGGAAAAATACGCCCTACTGAAGTTCAACCACTCTACTTACACTACAAACCAGGTACAAGATCTTACATGACTCGTATGACTCGTAATGTGCTTTTACCTGATTTCTTTGATCGTAAAGCTATCTATGCAGAAGTCATCGATGGCCTTACAGCTTCAGGATATCTTAGGGCTGGGTATGAGAACTTCGCGTTACCAAATGATGAATTGTCATTGGCTATGAGTAAGCAAAGCGCTTATTACAACTCATTAGGTACGACTTCAGGGGAGGTAAAAAATTTCGTTAGTTTAGGCGCATCAGCACACGGTACCTTTAACAACACATATAGTCAGAATTTCTATGAACTTGAGCAATATAGTGAGGCATTAAAAAATGAAACGTTTCCAATATATCGCGGCATGCGATTAAGTCAGGATGATGCAATAAGGCATGAAATTATTAAACATTTTCGTATTTATGATCGCTTATTGATTTCTAGTATTGAAAAAAAATGGAATATTAATTTTAATAGTTATTTTGCGAATGAGATTGCAAAACTTTCAGAGTTTATAACGGATGGCTTAATTAATCTTACTGATAGTTTTTTGGAAATGACACCACTTGGGCGAGAATTCACACCTAGGATTTGTGAGGTATTCGACGCTTATGCAAATCGTCCCTTATATGAAGAAAGCGTTAAAAAAATAATTTTTATAAAACAAGAAAGCTTTAGTCAGTAATGCATATGTTGGAGCTTGTAATTACCGAGGATGCGTTTTTGTTCCGCGCCACTCCTTATGATGAATTTTTATTTTATGAAGATGTTATTTCATATGAATTTACTTCACAATCAGGTTTGGTTGCGAGGTTTGCATCCCACATTCAAACTCAACCAGAAAGATTAAGCGTAGCCGATCTTGTTGATAAACAACGAACAATTTACGTTGTGGTTGGCTCGTTCGATGATAAAAACTTCGGGCACTTCTATTGGGAAGTATGCATTTATATTGAACACTTAAAGAAAATAAAGAAACAATTTTCTAATGCAATTTTTTTGATAAGAGAACCTAAGCCCTACATAAAAAAAATTCTGAAACACCATCAATTAGAATTTGAAAATGAAATAAAAACTTCTCATAATTATGTTGGGTTTTTCCCAGTTTTTATTACATCATTAGTGAATAATTCCCACGGAATATTATATGAAGATTTACTAAATAGATTTTATTATGAATCGCACAGATTAAATAAGAGTGTAACTTCTAAAGATTTACTGGTCCTTTACTTACCTCGTGCAATTAGCGGAAATTATCCTTACGAAAATCAACGAACCATCGAGGATCAATCCATCAGAAATTTGGTCAATAATGTTCCCGGAGGTCGTGGTCTTGTATTAGAGGCCGAACACAATGACGATTGGGCTTACGAAATATCAGCAATAAAACGTGCACAATTTGTTATTGTTCCGGATGGTTCGGCTTATGCAGTAGCCGGTTTTAATGCATATGGCTCTACGATAATAGTGTTGGGTTCTGATTTGGTGCTCACAGGAACCAAAAAATTTGACAAAACTAAACTTATTAATCAATTGATTATGAAAAAAAATTCAGTTTTTTTTATTAAACCAAATAGGAACGGAACAGTAGAGTCATATAACTTGGCTCACATCATTCCAATATTGCAAGAAAATATATTATCATTTAGGTTTTTGTAATCCCATTTTTGAATCGCCCCGGAAATTTTAGGCACTTTCCAGCCTCTCGAAATACTGCTTTTCATATTTTTCCGGTGACATCCCGGCGCTCACACTGTGACGTCTTTTTGGGTTGTAAAACATTTTGATGTAATCAAAGACGTCTTGCTTTGCAAGGTTCCGTGTAAGGTAAATCTTGCGTCGAACACGTTCACGTTTTAACAACTGAAAAAAGCTTTCGACTAGCCATTTATACCGAACTGTTCGATTAAATCGTTCTACATACGCGTTTTGCTGCGGCTTGCCAGGTTCGATGTATTCCAACCGGATAGAACGATTTAGTGCCCACTGCTGAACAGCGTCACTGATGTTCTCTGGTCAGTTGTCACATCGAATAACCTTCGATGATCCTCGCCACTTAATGACCTGATCCAAAGTACGTATTAAGCGTTCAGAAGGTAGCGAGAAGTCCACTTCAATACCTAAGGCCTCACGATTAAAATCATCAATCACATTCAATAACCGAAAGCTGCGACTGTTGGACAACTGGTCATGCATGAACTCCATCGACCAGACCTGATTTATTTCCTCCGGAAGCCTTGGCAGAACGGCTCCAACGAAAGCTTTAATGGCAAGTTTAGAGACGAATGTTTAGCAATGAATTGGTTTTACAGCCGTGCTTATGCCAAGGTGATTATTGAAGCTTGGCGGCAGCACTACAATGCAGTCCTACCGCATTCCAGCCTGGATTACAAAACGGCGCTGGAGTTCATGTCGGAATGGGGAAAGTAATCAAACAACGGAGCCAAAGTTTCTAGATGATGTTGGCTTGAAAAAACCAGACAGGTCATTAGAATATGATCTATTTAGCAACTTGAGTTTGAATCCTTGTTAGGGATTGATGGGGTGAATTCAAAGTTTTAAATATAAGGTGGATTTTTTGGTGGAATTATGTAAAGTAAGACTTTATAGCGTTTATTTCATTAGATTAATAGCGGACTCGGTCTCCGCCAAGTAGTTTTAATGCCCCTATAAACCAATGAAATCAAGGGTTTACGGGAAAATTGAAAACTACTTTTACCACATGTTTTTACCACATGTGTAGCGTTTGATTTAGATGATTCTTCGTTAGTTAAAAGTGCTTCCTTTTTGATAAGCATTTTGGAGATGATTCATGACCAAACGAATAGCAATCTATGCTCGTGTATCTACGGATAAGCAATCGACTGAAAATCAGCTTATAGAGCTACGTAGCCTCTGCGACAAGCTCGGTTACACAATCGTTCAGGAATACACAGACAACGGCATCTCAGGTGCTAAAAGTCGTGATGAACGTCCTGCGCTTGATCTGCTCCTCAAAGACGCTACGCGTCGCAAATTCGATATGGTGGTCTGCTGGTCAATAGATCGACTTGGTAGATCGCTACAGCACCTCGTAGAAATCCTTAACGAACTCCAAGCACTCAAGATCGATCTGTACTTTCAGCAGCAAGGAATGGACACGTCCACACCATCAGGACGGATGATCTTTTCTGTCTTTGGTGCAATTGGGGAATTTGAAAGAAATCTAATCCGTGAACGTGTTTTGGCGGGTCAGCAAAGAGCTAAAGCCAATGGAGTTAAATTGGGAAGACCTAGCAAGATGAATGACGGTATGAAGTCTGCCGTGAAGCTATTGCGTGAAAAGGGTATGGGAATAAAGCAGATTGCCAAGGAATTGCAGATCGGCGTGGGTATACAACTGGTCAGGCATGACTGTTTTCAAGCGCGAAACCAATCGTGGCTCCCTGGACTGCCTAGGGATTCTGTAGAGCACAATTACTTAGATGAACAGCAGAGAACGTTGATTTTCTAAAACGTCTGGTAAGTTATGGTGAATGAGAATCTGCTTAGAGGGTAATTCCTTATGCTTCGGTCATTATTTGCTGAAATGGTAATAAATGTGCTGACGGTGATGTGCTCGATTCTCTAAGCCCCAAGAAGTCAAAGATTACTTTACAAAAGCATGTTGTTGTAGAAGCGTTCTTACGTTTTAAAAGTCAATTTTTTCAGCAGGAGTACTCATATTGAAATACCTAACTTTTTTACTACTTCTCATGAATTGCTCTGTTGCATGGGCAGAATGGGAGCAAACCAATCATATTGGTCAAGAGACTGGTAGTCATTATCATGACAAATCCACGATAAAAACAACCGGTGGCATTACTAAAATGCTGACCATGATTGATTTTTCAGAAGCAAAAAATCTAAAGTCAGGCGCCAGATACGAATCAGTAAAAAGATTAGACGGATACGATTGCAAGTATGAAACGATGGCGCAAATTACGGCGACATATTTCTCTGGTTCGATGAGTAGCGGCAGTATTGTTTTTTCTTATACTGTTAAAAATAGTGAACTTGAATGGGAGCCGATATCTTCATCTTCACTTGGAGAGAAGCATTGGAAAATTGCTTGCGGTAAAAATTAGACTCTGTAAGTAGTAGACACAGAAAGAAGTAATTATCAGGCCTATATTTTCCTGGCGATCTTGTTTTACCCAAGGTGATTATTTTCAGGGCCGTAATAAGTGCTTCTTTCTCTTTAATAACTACGAAGCGCACATGACTTTGCCTCAAGTGGCGTAAGAAAAAAAGATCACGAGTGAGTGGGCAACGTTATCTGGCCACCACCCACAAAGGCTTTACAATAGAAAATCTTATTTGTAGTGGTGTTCATGTCTGATTCCATCCGTCTTGCAAAACGCGTTGCCGAACTCTTCAATTGTTCTCGTGCAGAGGCGACTCTGTATATAGAAAGCGCAGCGGTAACAGTTGATGGAGTCGTTGTCGAAGAACCCGGCTACAGGGTGACGGGGCAGGAGCAGATCGCCTTGCTGCCAAACGCTGATTTGACGCCGATTGAAGCCGTCACCATCCAGTTGCATAAGCCGGCAGGTATACCCGTCGCGAATGTGATCGATCTGATTGTGGCCGAAAATCATTCAGCGGATGACCGTTCGGGTGTACGTTTTTTGAAGCGGCATCTGAAAGAATTGGTCATGCTTGATCCGCTAGAAAATGCGGCCAGTGGCCTGGTCATCTTTACGCAAGATTGGCGTGTCAAGCGCAAGCTGGTTGATGATTTGTATCGCTTAGAGCAGGAATTTATAGTTGAGGTTAGTGGTCAGATTGTTGAAGGTGGTCTGCAACTTTTGAACCAAAGCATTGTCTTCAATGGCAAGCCATCCGAGCCGGCCAAGGTCAGCTGGCAAAATGAAACGCGTCTGCGCTTCGCACGCAAAGAACTATCTTCAAGACTCATTACGCTGCTTTGCACTATGGCAGGGTTGTCTATCTTATCCATCAAGCGTATACGGATAGGCCGCGTACCCATGGCAGGATTAGTCGCTGGTCAATGGCGTTATCTAATGTCGCATGAAAGATTCTGACACCAGTCCACCAAATCACTGACGACGCTTTGTCTGAAAAGGTCTATCCATGTTTTTAAGACTTTATCAGCATGAAGAATTGATTTAGTACTTATGTTGATAGTGTCATTTATACTGAATATTTCTTCGTAAAACTCTATCGTTGTTTAAGTCGTACTAAAGTGGGTCATATGTAATGCTAAGTCCTAATGTATGATCAACCATCCCTGATGGCTTGATCTCGCACAAAACGTTACCTGTTCCAGCGTGTCCGTGTGACTCTTACCAGTACTTCATTTGCAGGGATTTTGTTAGTCAGTAACGATTTCAATGATCTCAATATTGTGACGATCAGGATATCTTGTCACTAGATAGGCAAGAGCATTTTCAGGACTGACAGTTACATCCGTAACCTTGATCAGCGCCTTTACACGAAGTTCTTCGTCTAGATCTGCAATGTACTGGAATCGAATAATCATTTCATTTCCAAATCACTTCTGTTACTTCAATCTGTCGTTTGTCTGGATATTTTTCACGCAGATACTTTAATACGCTGGAGTCAGACTTGCCTGGCACTTCAGTAGTGATAGAAGCAGACATCTTCGCTTCAGAGTTCGTCTTGGAATAGTATGTATATCGGATGAGTGCTTGTGTACCTGACATTCTATACCTTTAAGTTTTATTATCTTTATCGCAACCTCATAATGAGTGTTTCAAATAGATTCTTGAATATGAATCGTATAACAAATCTTTCATGACTGTCTCAATGGTATTGGAAACCTCATCTTTTCGGTATTGCACAAGCTCAGAGATCTTATGAAAGGTTGAATATTGCAGGCTTGCGGTAGAAAATGAGAACTCTATTAAAAATCTTTAGTGCGTGGCAGGAACGGGTTTTGGGATGGGGGAATGAACAATGATTTTTCTTATAGTCGTGATTGCTTTAGGTATCTTCCATAAGCAAGATAAGCGTTACTGGGTACTAGCTGCTAGTGCTTCAGCAATTCAACTCTTTGCACATCTTCTTTTCAATGGATGTGGCACCTTGGAAAAACGTGGTGTCGATGGATATGTAACTGCCTTCGTAAGGCAGGCAACAAATGATGGTCCCGAAGTATTGTGGATTTTTCCAATTGCAATGCTGATTGGATGGGTGCTTCCTATTTATATGATTTCAATTGGGTATAAAAGAAAATCAAATAAAATCGAAGAAGAAGATACTGCGGGTGTTTAGAAAAGAAGAGTAATTGAATACTGATGTTTTAAGCACGCAGTCGTTTAGTTCGGTATGTACCCCATCCAATATTCACTACCGAACTCAAAAACGCCCACAGACCGCTTTCATTGGGATTTGGATTGCCCCCTCGGACGATTCGCTTCAACTGGCGTGTGTACCAGAGTATTTCCATTAATCCCATGCGGTCGATCGGCTTTATACCCGTTGAAATTGGTCGAACCTCTTGATTGCTATCGCGACCACTGAGCAATGCTTCTGGGGCATCTGGATCAATTGCCATCAGACGCGCAATGCCAACAACATCTAATGCGCCTGATTGTAGTGCTGCATTCATACCAGCTAAGCTACGGAAACCACCGGTGACCATCAATGGAGTTTTAACGACTGAGCGCACCTTCTCAGCAAACTCCAGAAAATACGCTTCTCGTAGAGCAGTAGACGTTTTTTGTGGCTTGTTGAAAGCGCCACTCATGGCAGGTGCTTCATAAGTGCCACCGGATATTTCTATTAGGTCGATACCCGCGTCTACTAGCGCCTGAATAGCCGCTAAGGATTCATCCTCCGTGAAGCCGCCTTTTTGAAAATCAGCAGAGTTCAGCTTGATGCCGATTGGGAATTCTGGGTCTAATTACTTTCGTGTTGGGTAGGCATGGTCTAATTCAAAAAAAATCAATTAGCATTTTTCACTTTGTATTTCACGTTTTCGCATTGGCATAGTGTCTATCAGAGAAAATACTTCTCTCAGTTCACTGTTTTTTGTGTTTAGCTTGACCTCGCCATCTTTTCCCACAAGAAGAAGTCTAAATTCACTGCCTCCTGAAATTGAAAATTTCTGACTCATGCGTTGGTATTGATCAGTGCCTTGTATTAAATCTATGTGTGCTAGATCTCTTTTTTTATAGTCACACTGAAATTGTGCTATCTGCTGAATGAGTAAATGACGGTCTGAATTCGCCTCGGAATTTGAAAAAGTAATAATCACTCTGTTTGTCCCAAGGTAGTCTTTAAGGACTTCAGCATGCAACGGTAAATTCGGCGCCACTAAGCTGATTATTAGAAGCCATGCCCTAGACCAGCGCACGAAAGTAGTCGTAGTAGGTAAAACACTAATCGCGTGAGGTTGATGGGACTCGGGTCTCATTGGGTATTCGGGTAGCAGATTTTTTAATTTGTTACTGCTGACAATCGTTGAATATCTTCATGGGTGTAGGTTTTTTTAATCTGATCATCATTTCCTGATCCATCAACATTTGAGCGCCTAAGACCAAAGCGGCTCATTCCTGGAATGCTTAGATGTTCCATGCTGCGTGTGGATATTTGACGGATACGATAGCCATGGTGCAGTGCCTTTACATGAAGCCAGATATCGTCTGCTCGCGGGCAGCGGTTTAAAAACTCGTCACCTGCTGCTTTGAGTGCGTATTGAAAAGCCGGAGGATAAATTACGCCACTTACTCCTGTTGCAAAGTGTCTTATCGATGGTTGATCTGATTGGCATAAGGGCCAGTTGTTATACGGTTCCATGCCGTTGTCATTTAGCTTGATTTCTCTAGCGCGGAAGCAGTGAATTATGTCAGGCTCGTGGCGCCATCGTGACATTAAGGTGGCGAGCCAGTCACGGCACATCATCGTGTCATCGTCCGCTGTTACTAACGGCAATTCTAATTTTGGCTCAGCGAACAGGTGTGGGTAGTACTTAGTGTGAGGTCCAACATCTTTACAAAAACGAATTTCTAAACCTCGATTAACTAGTCGCTTCAATGTATCTGTAAGTGAGAGGTATTCCTGATCATGACCCAGATAAAGAATGAGGCGCGAAGGTTTTAGGGATCCATTACCAATACTTTCAATAGCAGCAAACGCATGTTTTACTCGAACGGAGTGGGAGGTTAGTGTTACTACGACACCTGAGGTGGCATCAATAACTGTCTCTTTCGACCAGCAATTACGTAAAAACAAAACTAAGTAAGTGAGGTAACGGCTCATAAAAATACTTGTATGGGTCGAAGACGAGCCAGGCTGTTAGTAGCGTTGTCAACGGCAATTGAAATTTGATACAGGTTGTCCGGCAACGGCAAACGAATATTGATACACCAGTTAAGTAAAGTATTTCGAACCCGGCCGCCTCAGGCCAGCACGTCCTCTCTTTCTAAAGACGCTTTTTTCATCATCACCCCCGCCCGCCGCTTGTCACGCAAGCGGAAGCTGTCGCCTTGCAGTGGCACGACATGGGCGTGATGCAGCAATCGATCCAGCATCGCAGCCGTCAACGTGGCATCGTCGGCAAACGTTTGATCCCACTGACCGAATGGCAGGTTGCTCGTCACAATCAGACTGCCGCGCTCATAGCGTTTGGTAATTACCTGGAAGAACAGATTGGCTTGCTCGCGGCTCATCGGCAAATAGCCGATTTCATCAATAATCAATAAACGATACGGATTGACGAACCGCTTCAAGGCCTCGCCTAATTGATTCTGGCGATGCGCAGTCGTCAGAATCATTAACAGGTCTGCGGCCGTGATGAAGCGCACCTTGATGCCCGCTTGTGTGGCGGCATACCCGAGCGCCACGGCGATGTGCGTCTTGCCGGTGCCGCTAGGCCCCAGCAACACCACATTCTCGCTGCGCTCAATAAAGGCCAGGCTGGCCAGTTCCTGTACCTGTGCCTTCGGTACGCCGCTGGCTGCGGTGAAGTCAAAGCCGTCGAGCGTCTTGATGGCCGGGAAGCTGGCCAGCCGTGTCAGCGTGGTGCGTTGCCGCGACAGCCGTGCCGTCTGCTCTGCCTTGAGCACCGATTCCATAAATTCAGTCAGGCTGATTTCATCCTGAATGGCCTTTTGCGCCAAGTGCGGCAAGACATCGGCAATCGTCGTCAGCTTAAGCTGGGCGCACAGCTCGGCAATGCGTTCATGCGCGATGTTCATGCCGCCACCCCCATGATCTGGTCATACACGGACAGCGGGTGTTGCAGCGGCGTGAGCCAGTCGTTGAAGCGTTCCCGCAAGACTTTCCCTGTCGCCGGGACTGCCGCCTTGATCAGGGCCGGATAGGCTGGTGGCAGGCTTTGCAGCGCGGGCTGCTCCACCAGCAATTGTTGACCCGGCTGTAGTTTGGTCGTGCCATGAATGCGCACATCGGCCACCTCCCGCAGCCAGCGCCAGACCTCGGTATTGGCGGTGATCACGTCGAGCTCAAGCCCGACCGATTTGAGGCGGGCCACCAGCGGCACATAGAAACTGCGCCGGATGTAACCATTCATGCGCTCAACCTTACCCTTGGTCTTGGCACGGTAAGGACGGCAGAGCTCAGGCTGAAATCCGTAATGCCGTGCAAAGTCGAGGAACCCTGCCTGAAACCGGTGCTGCTTGGGCCCATAGGCATCGCGCTCGATGACGACTGTCTTCATATTGTCGTACAGCGCCCGACGTGGCACGCCGCCAAACCAGTCGAAGCCGTTGGCATGACAGGCCAGCAGCGTGTCGAGCCGCATGTCGGCAACGAACTCGACATAGCTGGCGCGGCTGTAGCCCAGTGTGGCAACGAAGGCGAACAAGCTGGCACCTTTGCGACGCTGGAACTCGATCCAGTCCACCTGCATCTGATCGCCCGGGCCGGTCTCAAAGCGAACTAGCGGATCAGGGGTCTTGGCCGGTCGGAGGGTGGCGACATAGCTGCGCACGATGCGCTCGCCACCGGCGAAACCTTGTTCGCGAATCTCGCGCCAGAGCACGGTAGCCGGAATCCAGTCAGGTGCGGCGGCATGGACGCGTTGTTGCAGATAATCGGTAAACGGAGCCAGCTTGGATTGCCGGCGCTCACGCATCGGATAGCCCGGCGGTGCCTCGCCTTCCAGATATTTACGCACCGTGTTGACGGCGCAGCCTAACTCGCAGGCGATGGCCCGTAGACTCTGGCCCTGCTTGCGCATGATCTTGATTTGCATGTAATCCTCATATGAAATCATCGCCGCTCACAAAGCGGCAATTATCTCTGGTACGAGGTGTATCAATTTTCAATTGCCGACTTGTGTCAATTTACAAGTGCCGGTGACAGCGGCGCGCAAGGACGGTA
>Ga0214919_10008411_pt1 | contig 13600 bp, 12 predicted proteins | sample LL1503_MetaG_FD_177994 | JGI IMG/M metagenome (GOLD analysis project Ga0214919, IMG submission 177994) | Freshwater microbial communities from Lake Lanier, Atlanta, Georgia, United States - LL-1503 | ecosystem: Environmental > Aquatic > Freshwater > Lake | place: USA: Georgia | collected...
GAATCCGATGGGACGCACGCTATACGACAAGATTTGGGACGAGCATGTCGTCCACACCGAAGAAGACGGCACTGCCATCCTCTACATCGACCGCCATCTGGTCCACGAAGTCACCAGCCCCCAAGCGTTTGAGGGCATCCGCCAGGCCGGGCGTAAGGTCTGGCGCGTCAGCTCCATCGTGGCCACAGCCGACCACAATACACCCACCACAGGCTGGGAACTGGGCTATGATGGGATCACCGACCCCATCAGCAAAGAGCAGATCACGACGCTGGATCGGAATATGGCGGAGTTCGGGTCCGCGGCATTCTTCCCCTTTCTGAGCAAACGCCAGGGCATCGTCCACGTCATCGGACCGGAAACCGGTGCCACCCTGCCCGGCATGACGGTGGTTTGCGGCGACAGCCACACCTCCACGCATGGCGCATTCGGCGCGCTGGCCCATGGCATCGGTACCTCCGAGGTCGAGCACGTGATGGCCACCCAAACCCTATTGGCAAAAAAAGCCAAAAACATGCTCATCCAAGTTGTGGGCAAATTGGCCAAAGGCGTCACCGGTAAGGATGTGGTGCTGGCCATCATCGGCAAGATCGGCACCGCCGGCGGCACGGGTTACACGATCGAGTTTGCCGGCTCTGCCATCCGAGGCTTGAGCATGGAAGGCCGCATGACCTTGTGCAATATGGCGATTGAAGGCGGCGCGCGTGCAGGCCTGGTTGCGGTGGACGAGAAGACCATCGAATACGTGCGGGGCCGCCCGCTCTCGCCCACCGGGTTGGAGTGGGACCAGGCGGTAGCCTATTGGAAAACCCTGCAATCCGATGCAGATGCCCAGTTTGACGCTGTAGTCGCCTTGCGCGCCGAGGACATCCTGCCCCAGGTGACCTGGGGCACGTCGCCCGAGATGGTGCTGGACATCAACGGCATCGTGCCCGACCCGGACAAAGAAAAAGATGCCAACAAGCGTGGTGCGATCGAGCGCGCCTTGACTTACATGGGTCTGCAACCGGGCAAGGCGCTGAACGACCTGTTCGTGGACAAAGTGTTCATCGGCTCCTGCACGAACAGCCGCATCGAAGACATGCGCGAAGCCGCTGCCGTGGTGAAGAAGCTCGGCCAAAAAGTCGCCAAGAACATCAAGCTGGCCATGGTCGTTCCAGGCTCAGGGCTGGTGAAAGAGCAGGCCGAACGCGAAGGTCTGCATGAGATCTTCAAGGCCGCCGGTTTCGAGTGGCGCGAGCCGGGTTGTTCCATGTGCCTTGCGATGAACGCAGACCGCTTGGAGCCCGGCGAGCGCTGCGCCTCCACCAGCAACCGCAACTTCGAAGGCCGCCAAGGCAACGGTGGACGCACCCATTTGGTCAGCCCCGCCATGGCAGCAGCCGCAGCCATACACGGGCATTTTGTCGACATACGCAAGTTCGCGTAAACGAGATTTCCGCGATGCAACAATTCACCGTACACCAAGGCTTGGTGGCCCCGATGGACCGCGAGAACGTCGACACCGACGCCATCATCCCCAAGCAATTTTTGAAGTCGATTCGCAAAACCGGCTTTGGCCCCAACCTCTTTGACGAGTGGCGCTACCTGGACCACGGCGAACCCGGTCAGGACCCGGCCACCCGCAAGCCCAACCCCGACTTTGTGCTGAACCAAGCGCGCTATGCGGGGGCCAGCATCCTGCTGGCACGCAAGAACTTCGGCTGCGGCTCGTCCCGCGAACACGCGCCCTGGGCGCTGGACCAGTATGGCTTTCGCGCTATCTTGGCGCCCAGCTTTGCCGACATCTTTTTCAACAACAGCTTCAAGAACGGGCTGCTGCCGATCGCTCTTCCGGAAGCCACAGTCGACGCCTTGTTCAACGAAGCGCTGGCCTTTCCCGGCTTCAAGTTGACGGTGGATCTGGAGCGCCAGGTCATCGTGCGGCCACAAGGCGAAGAGATTGCATTCGAGGTCCAGGCTTTCCGCAAATTCTGCTTGCTCAACGGCCTGGACGACATTGGTTTGACCCTTCGCCACGCTGATGCCATCCGCAGCTTCGAGTCCGCGCGCCTGGCGACTAAACCCTGGCTGGCGCACACCCTTTGACCACGTCACACCCCACCTATTTCTTATGAAAATCGCAGTTCTTCCCGGTGACGGCATCGGCACCGAAATCGTGGCCGAGGCCATCAAAGTCTTGAAGGTTCTGGACCTGGACCTGACGCTGGAGACAGCCCTGGTCGGCGGTGCCGCCTTTGAAGCCCACGGCCACCCGCTGCCACCGGCCACGCTCAAGCTGGCGATGGATTCCGACGCCGTTTTGTTTGGCGCGGTGGGCGACTGGAAATATGACACCCTGGACCGCCCGCTGCGGCCCGAGCAAGCCATTTTGGGCCTGCGTAAAAACATGGGGCTGTTTGCCAACTTCCGCCCCGCTATTTGCTACAAGCAACTCACCGATGCATCCAGCCTCAAGCCCGAGCTGGTCTCGGGCCTGGACATTCTGATCATCCGCGAGCTCACGGGCGACATTTACTTTGGCCAGCCGCGCGGCCGGCGCACCGCCACCGACGGGCATTTTCCCGGTAGCGAAGAAGCTTTTGACACCATGCGCTATTCGCGCCCCGAGATCGAGCGCATTGCGCACGTCGCCTTTCAGGCCGCGCAAAAACGCAGCAAGCGCGTGACCAGCGTGGACAAAGCCAACGTGCTGGAAACCTTCCAGTTCTGGAAAGACGTGGTCAGCGAAGTCGGCAAGCAATACCCCGACGTGGCGCTGGACCATATGTACGTGGACAACGCCGCCATGCAGCTGGTCAAAGCGCCCAAGAAGTTTGACGTGGTGGTCACCGGCAATATGTTCGGCGACATCTTGAGCGACGCCGCCGCCATGCTCACCGGCAGCATTGGCATGCTGCCCTCGGCAAGCCTGAACGCCAAAAACCAGGGCCTGTACGAGCCCAGCCACGGCAGCGCACCCGACATCGCCGGCAAAGGCGTGGCCAACCCGCTGGCCACCATTTTGAGCGCGGCCATGATGCTGCGCTTCAGCCTGAACCAGCCCGAAGCCGCGGCCCGTATCGAAGCTGCGGTGGACGCGGTGCTCAGCCAGGGGCTGCGCACTCCCGACATCTACAGCGCAGGTACGACCAAGGTCGGCACGCGCGAGATGGGCGATGCGGTAGTCAAGGCGCTCGCTTAAATCTGCTAATTAAAAAAACAAGGCAACGATATGACCAACGCCCACGCAGAGATTTCATTGGCCGGTCAGAGCGATGTGCGGCACCATCTGCACCCCTACACCCAATTGCGCCAGCTGGAAAAAGACGGACCGCTGGTCATCGTGCGCGGCGAAGGCGTGCAGGTTTTCGATGAACACGGTAAGGCCTACATTGAAGGCATGGCGGGCTTGTGGTGTGCGTCTCTGGGGTTTTCTGAGAAACGGCTGGCGGAAGCGGCCTACAAGCAGATGACCACCCTGCCCTACTACCACGCGTTTTCGGGCAAGGTTCCGGGTCCGGTGACCGAACTGGTGGAAACCCTGTTCCGCTGGTCCCCGATACCGAACGCGCGCGTGCTGTTTGCCAACTCGGGCTCAGAGTCCAACGACACCGCCTTCAAGCTGGTGCGCTATTACAACAACGCCCGGGGACGACCGCTGAAGAAAAAAATCATCGCGCGCAACAAGGGCTACCACGGTGTCACGGCGGCTGCCGCCTCGATGTCCGGCCTGGGCACCATGCACCAGAACTTCGACCTGCCGCTGCCCGGCATCGTGCGCGTCAGTTGCCCGCACTTCTACGGCTTCGGCCTGCCCGGCGAAACCGAGGCGCAGTTCGTAGACCGCCTGGCGAAAGAGCTGGAAGACACCATCCTGCGCGAAGGGCCGGAGACGGTGGCTGCCTTCATCGCCGAGCCGGTGCAAGGTGCCGGTGGCGTGATCATCCCGCCGCCGGGCTACTTTGCCCAGGTACAGGCGATTTTGAAAAAATACGACATCCTGTTTCTGGTCGATGAAGTCATCACGGCCTTTGGCCGCCTGGGCCAGAACTTCGGCACCGAGGTCTACGACCTCAAGCCCGACATGCTGACCGTGGCCAAGATGTTGACCTCGGCGTATGTGCCCATGTCCGCGCTCTACGTCTCCAACGAGATCTACCAGACCATTGCCGACGCCAGCGCCGAGATCGGGGTCTTCGGTCACGGCTACACCTACAGCGGCCATCCGCTGGCCTGCGCGATTGCGCTGGAGACGCTGCGCATTTATGAGAGCGACAAGATCATTGCGCACGTGCAAAAGGTCAGCCCGCGCCTGCAACAGGGCATCCAGGCATTCAAAGGCCATCCTCTCGTCGGTGAAGCCCGCGGTCTGGGCCTGATCGGCGCCATCGAATTGGCCGCCGACCCCGCCAACCGCACGCCCTTCGATCCCAAGCGCGGCGTTGGTGCTTATCTGGTCAAGCGGGCCCAGCACCACGGCTTGATCCTGCGGGTGCTGATGGGCGATGTGATCGCCTTCTCGCCGCCCCTGATCATCACCGAGGCGGAGATCGACACCATGCTGGAACGCGCCCGGCTGGCGCTGGCCGATACGCTGGCGTGGGTGAATAGTTGGCGCGGCTAACCGGCCGGCCCTGAACACCAACTTTTCCTGTATTTTTTGCCGATTTTTAACTGTCAGCAAAAAAAGTGAAAAAAAGGCCTCAAGTAAATCCAACCTGTGTCGATTCATCAGTCGAGAGCTATAAATCTACGCACGAGGACTGACGGCATGATCATCGAACGGGTTGAATTACAGAGCATTCGGACAGACGAATACATCTCGATCCTGAAGTCGCTGGACGTGGGCGAGTGCATTTTTTCGGACAACTTCAAAAAAGCGCAGAGCCTGCGCTCACTGGCTTATTACCTGAAAAAGACCCGCAACCTGGAGCGTAACTTTATGTTCCGCAAAATGGATCAGGGCTGGCGCATTATCCGGGTTTCCTAGACCCTTAAGCGACCTGACAGCCTGCGCTTCAGGCCAAAAAGGAAAAGCCCTGGCCTGGGTTCGTGGCTGCCGACTGGCCCAAACAATCAAATCGCATTGTGGCAGGGCGGGTAGCTGCCTGCCAGCCATCCGAAAGTGTGCGCGTGAGGGATAGAACCTCATTCAGCGCGTCCGAATCATTGCGGATATTGGCGCGCCACAAGCGCTCTGCCATATAGCCGTACAGGGGCCCTAGCTTTGAGACCAAGGAACCCTCAGACTCCTGCTTCAGGGTGGACTGCAACCCCTTCAAAATGCGTTGCGCCTTCAAAAGGGCGTGCACCTTGCGCTCCAGGGCGTGGTTGGCATCGTGCCCTTGTGCGGCCGACAGCGACGCGCACAAACCCTCAAACAACGTTTGGATCATCTTCAGCTTGCTGCCTGACAGCAAGTCGGATTCGCGTTCGACGTTTTCGAACATTTCAAAGTTGCGCGCTAGTCTGGACATAGGGTGACCCCGCAGTAAATGGACAGGATTGCAGCATGCCCGAAAACTTGAGCGCTTTTTTGTGCAAAGAGCGCAAAGAGTGCAAAGAGTGCAAATCCCGAAAACGGCGCAAAGCACGCAAATTTCGTTCAAGTTTTGGGGGAGATGGGATAAGGTAGCGCCACGGCAAAAAGCCGCCTTTTCGCCCTACTCCAGGAGTAACTATGGCCACCATCACCAATATAGATAGCTTGCGCACTTTGGCGGGCCTGAACACATCGGCGCGGGCGATCAGTCAAGCCTCCGAGAGGATCAGCACAGGCCTGCGTGTCAACCGCGCCTCCGACGATCCCGCCGGCATGGCCGTTGCCAATGACCTCAAGACGCAACTGACCTCCTACAACCAAATTTTGACGAATGTAGCCGAAGGTCAAACGGTCACTAATCTGGTCGACTCATCGCTATCCCAAATGGTGGACTTGCTGGGTTACATGCGGGTCGCAGCGGTCGCGGGGGAGAGCAGCACCCTGTCCACCTCTGAGCGCACAGCCTACCAAGACGCTATTGACGCTTACGTCACCGCTTTTGACACCATAGGAAGCAACACGACCTGGAACGGCACATCATTGATGTCCACTGCCGCGACCATGGATGTTCAAACAGGCGTCAATTCCGGCGACACCACGACGTTGACCTTCAAGAAAATCACAACATCAACACTGTCCGTAAACAGTCTAAGTACTTCCGACCAATACTTCGCCGCCGATGCGGTTGACGCCATCGATTCAGCGATTGATACCGTCAACACCTATCAAACTTATATAGGCGCCATGTCCAACGTAATGGAATCCCAGTCCACTGTTGCTACCAACGCAATCACAAACTACTCCGCCGGTTACGGCGCCATCATGAATGCGGACTTCGCCGCCGAGACGGCGAAGCTCGCGGCGGCGCAAATTCAACATGACGGTGCCACCGCGATGCTGATACAGGGCAACGGGCTGAATCGCTCGCTCGTGGACTATCTGCTGGGCGGGCCTTCCACCTACGCACCAAGAACCAGCTAAGAGCTGTATGCCAAGGTTTTCCTTGGCGGAGCCCCCAGCCTTAGCGGATGGCAGCCCGTTACAATGCGGCCCGTGATAAATCTCCGCACGACCACTCTTAAGTTTGCCGCCACTGCGCTGGCGGCTGCGTGCGTGCGTGCGTCGACATCCAAAACCACGACCAAGAAGGGCTGAACAGCTCGGTTCGTCGTGCGCCCCCCGGCCAGACGAGCCGGGCAAACAGTCGGGTCTGGCACTGTTTTAAATCTGAAAGGGCGTTGAAATGAGCAAGTTAGTAGGGTTAGTCGGTTGGCGCGGCATGGTGGGCTCGGTCTTGATGGACCGCATGCAAACCGAGAACGACTTCGCGCTGATTGAGCCGGTGTTTTTCTCCACCTCCAACGCCGGCGGCAAAGCCCCTGCCCAGGCCAAAAACGAGACCACGCTGCAGGATGCGTTCAATATCGACGCGCTGAGGCGCTGCGAGATCATCATCAGCACCCAGGGTGGTGACTACACCAGCGAAGTATTTCCGAAGTTGCGCGCCGCCGGCTGGAGCGGCCATTGGATTGACGCTGCCTCCACCCTGCGCATGGCCAGGGACGCCATCATCATTCTGGACCCGGTGAATTTGCCCGTGATCCATAAAGCCATGACCGCTGGCGGCAAAAACTGGGTCGGCGGCAACTGCACCGTGAGCTGCATGCTGATGGGCGTGGGCGCGCTGTTCAAGGCGGGACTGGTCGAATGGATGTCTACGCAGACCTACCAGGCGGCGTCCGGTGGTGGCGCGCAGCATATGCGCGAACTGCTGACGCAATACGGCACCCTCAATGGCGAAGTCCGGGCCTTGCTGGACGACCCTAAGTCGGCGATTTTGGAAATCGACCGCAAGGTCATTGCCAAGCAACGCAGCCTGTCCGCGCAAGAAACCGCCAACTTCGGCGTGCCCCTGGGCGGCTCCCTGATCCCGTGGATTGACAAAGATCTGGGCGACGGGACATCCAAGGAAGAATGGAAGGGTATGGCCGAGGGCAACAAAATTCTGGGCCTGGGCCCGGACTTCGGCAGCGCCATGGTCCCCATCGACAGCACCTGCATCCGCATCGGTGCCATGCGCTGCCACAGCCAGTCGCTGACCTTCAAACTGAACAAAAACATACCTCTAGCCGATATTGAATCCCTGATAGCGGCGGATAACCAATGGGTGTCGGTAGTGCCGAACACGCGGGAAGCCAGCGTCAAGGCCTTGACTCCGGTGGCAGTAACAGGAACCATGAACATCCCGGTGGGGCGGCTGCGTAAATTGGTGATGGGGCCCGAGTACCTCGGGGCATTCACCATCGGCGACCAATTACTGTGGGGCGCTGCGGAGCCCTTGCGTCGCATGCTGCGCATATTGACAGAGTAATAATAGTTGTTGAAGCGATAATTCCGAGCCTGCGGTCGCTCCACGGAAGGTGACTGATCCCGGTACCGATTGAAAGACCTGCCCCATGATTGTTAGGAAATACGTCTCTCGCGCGCTCACGGGTAGCCTGTTAGCAGCCATGTGCTACTTCGGCGCGGGCAGTGCCTGGGCGCTGTCCTTGGGTGCCGCCACGGTGCAGTCCAGCTTAGGGCAAGGGCTGAGGGCCGAGGTCGATGTGAGCACCGCCACAGACGCCGAGGCCGATTCACTGACGGCAGAAATCGCGTCCGGACAGGCCTACGCAGCAGGCAACTTGGATGTCAGCCCTGCGCTGAAAGACTTGAAAATATCCGTACAACGCCGGACCAGCGGCAACATGTTGATCCGCATAGTCGGTGATCGTCCCGTTAACGAGCCGGTTCTGCAGGTTTTACTGGATGTGCGCTGGAGCACCGGCAAGATGGTGCGGAGTTTCACGCTGTTCATTGACCCCCCTGCGGCACCAGAAAAAACCAAAACCGAATCCGGCTCCATCGTGGGCGCCACGCCTGCCGTGGTGCTTATTCCGGAAAAACTTCCCCCTGTGGTGCCGTCAGCGGCCGCCGAGACAACCGTCGAAAAGGCTGACGTGGCGGCAAATGCGCGGAAGTCCGAATCCCAGACTAGCGACAACGCGGCAGTGACGCAGCGCAGCATCGTCATTCGGAAGGGCGATACCGCGGGTCGAATCGCAGCCCGGCTGCGCACCGAAAACCGGACCCCCGAACAGTTGATGCTGGCACTGTTACAGGCCAACCCCGATGCTTTTGTGGCCCAGAACATCAATCGCTTAAAGGCGGGCGCTCAATTGACACTGGAGCCGCTACCGGATTCACAGGCGCTGTCGGCCGATGCGGCTGCACGGGAGGTGGCACGCCAAGCGGCCACTTATGCAGCGTGGCGAAGAGGGCTGGCGGCAACAATCGGCGGCCCGGCGGAACAGAAACCTGCCAAAACCGACGAGGGCCGCAGCACCAACAAGAAAGTGGGACCGGCACCGCAGACTTCCAAAGCACCGGCGGGCAAGGACGAGCTGAAGCTTGGTGCAGCCAAGGAAAAAGACAAAGCGGAAGCGGAGAAATTGGCTGCAGAAATGCAGGAAAAAGAAGACAGCGAGCGAAAAGCCGAGTTAGCCAAAAACATTGAAGCCCTGAAAGAGGCGGCGGCAAAAACGTCCGAAGCGGTTGGATCGGGATCCGCAGCCGCCCCTGCGAACGAAAAACCAGCAGCGGAAGAACCGCCCGCACCTGCTGTAACGGCCAAAGTGCCTGACCCGGTACCCAATGCGCCCTCCGAGGGGATTTTGGAAACTCTGCAAGCACTTGACACCATGACCCTGGCTGGTACAGGCGCAGTGCTTGTGCTCCTGGTCGCATGGTTGGTCATTCGCCGCCGCGCCAGTCCGACGACAGCCGATAACGACGCCCAACCCTCTGAGCCCGCACAAGAACAAGCGATGGGCGAAGCAGAGCAAAGCCTGGGTTCCCGTGAACCGTCGTTGGCCGCCGGTTTTGAGGCCTCCGTCATGGCCACGCAAGATCCGGCGTCCCCTGAATCGCCGCCCAGCGTCCTCTTTGCGGACAGCCAGCTCCAGCCCAGCGACAGCCTGGATGCTGTGGCGGAGGCCGACGTCTACCTGGCCTACGGACGCGATGCGCAGGCCGAAGAAATTCTGCGCGAAGCCTTGAGCGTGACACCCAACAAGGTGGAACTGCACCAGAAGCTTTTGGATATTTTTGTTCTGCGCGGTGACGCCGATGGGTTTGCGCAAATTGCCCAAACCATGTCCACCTACCTGGACTCCCAAGGGTCACAGTGGCTCAAAGTATGTGAATTAGGGGCCTTGTTGGATGGCAATAATCCGATGTACCACAACCACGCCGGTCCCGACAGTTAGGCATCCAGTGCATTCCCATCAGGGGGCGTAAGACCACTTCCACTGGAATTTCCGGCGGGCTTGGATCTGAACCTGTCCAAGCCGGTTGACAAGGCGGTGGGCGCTGCGGCGCAGGACTTCCGCCCCAGCACCCAGGTTCAGCCGCTGGGCTTTGAGTTCAGCTCGCAAAATCTGGTGCTCACCCCGGACGGCAACGCGCCCTTGGAGACGGCACAGCCCTGGAGCGCCCAAGGGGGCGATGAAGGGTCCCGCTTGCTGGATCAAAAAATCGAGCTAGCCAAAGAATTTATGGCTGTCAGCGACATCGCTGGTGCCCGCATTCTTTTGAACGAAGTGATCGAGCGCGCCCAAGGCAGCCAGTTGGAGCAGGCCAAGCAACTGCTCGCGCAAATCGCCTGATGGGCACAAAGCGCCCCGCAGGCCGGTGCCGGTCTGACTCCGCATGCCGCGCATCGCACTGGGTCTGAGCTACAACGGCGGCGCGTACCAGGGCTGGCAAAGCCAGCTTTCGGGCCTGACCGTGCAAGACAAACTAGAGGCCGCGCTGCATCAGTTCTGCGGCAACCCAGTGTCCACCTTGTGCGCCGGTCGGACCGACTCCGGCGTGCACGCGCTGATGCAGGTGGCGCACTTTGACACGCCGCTGGAGCGCTCGTCCCACGCCTGGGTGCGTGGCACCAATTCCTACCTGCCGCGCGATATTGCGGTGCAATGGGCCCGCGAGGTCGATCCCGCTTTTCACTGCCGCGCCAGCGCGCAATCGCGCCGCTACAGCTATGTTTTGCTGCAATCCGAAATACGGCCCAGCGTCGAGGCCGGGCGGGTTGGCTGGGTTTTTGGGGAGATGGCGATCGGGGTCATGGAACAGGCGGCCAGCTATCTTTTAGGGGAGCAGGACTTCAGCTCTTTCCGGGCTTCGCAATGTCAGGCTTTGTCGCCGGTCAAAAACATGCTGGCCCTGGACATCCACCAACGCGGTGCGTACTGGCGCTTTGACTTCGAGGCCAACGCGTTTTTGCACCACATGATCCGCAACATCATGGGGTGTCTGGTCCAGGTCGGCCAAGGCAAAAAACCAGCCGAATGGATGGCGGAGGTACTGGCGGCACGCGACCGCCGCGCCGCCGCGCCCACATACTCGCCGGACGGCCTGTACTTCTTGGGCCCCCGTTACGATGCGCGCTGGTCGCTTCCCGAACAAACCCCCACCTTTGATTGGCTGCCCTGATGTCCACACCCGCGCCCCAGCGCACCCGCATCAAAATCTGCGGCCTGACCCGCGAAGCCGACGTGCACGCAGCGGTCTCAGCCGGGGTGGATGCCATCGGCTTTGTGCTGTATGCCGCAAGCCAGCGTGCTGTCACGCCGGCCAGGGCGGCTGAACTGGCGCGCCTGCTGCCGCCATTTGTGGCGCCGGTGCTGCTGTTTGTGAACCATTCTGCAGCCGATGCAGTGGCCGCGCTGGCCATGGTGCCGGGGGCCTGGGCGCAGTTCCACGGGGACGAGACGCCTGCCCATTGCCTGGAAGTAGCGCGGGAATCCGGTCGGCCTTTTATCCGGGCGGCCCGCATTGAGGACAACCCGCAAGGGGCGGGCTTTGACCTTCTAGAATATGCTCGGGATTATTCAGAGGCACACGCTCTGCTGCTGGACGCGCATGTTGCGGGTTACGGCGGGGGCGGTAAGGTTTTCAATTGGTCACTTCTTCCTCCAAACGTCAACGCTCACCTCGTCTTGAGTGGTGGACTCACTGCTGCAAACGTGGGCGACGGCATGGCCCAACTGCGCCCACGCTGCCGCACGCTGGCGATTGACGTCAGCTCCGGGGTTGAAGCCGATGCGCCGGGGGGTGGCACCCTCAAGGGCGTCAAGGACCCCGCCAAAATTCACCAATTCGTCGCCGCGGTTCGCGCCGCCGACCACCACCTTGCAGGAAAGCACTGACCCATGTCCACCTACGACCAACCCGATGCGCGGGGCCATTTCGGTACCTACGGCGGCAGTTTTGTCTCCGAAACGCTGACCCACGCCATCAACGAACTCAAGGCGGCGTACGCCAAATACCAGCACGACCCCGACTTCATCGCTGAATTCAAATCCGAACTCGCCCACTTTGTGGGTCGCCCCTCGCCGGTCTACCACGCCGCGCGCATCAGCCGCGAAATTGGCGGCGCGCAGATTTACCTCAAGCGCGAAGACCTGAACCACACCGGCGCGCACAAAATCAACAACACCATCGGCCAGGCCATGCTGGCCCGGCGCATGGGCAAGCCGCGCATCATTGCCGAGACCGGTGCCGGCCAGCACGGCGTAGCCACAGCGACCATTTGCGCGCGCTACGGTCTGGAGTGTGTGGTCTACATGGGCAGCGAAGACGTCAAGCGGCAAAGCCCCAACGTCTACCGCATGAAACTGCTGGGTGCCACCGTGGTGCCGGTTGAATCGGGCAGCAAGACGCTCAAAGACGCCTTGAACGAAGCCATGCGCGACTGGGTCGCGAACGTGGACAACACCTTCTACATCATCGGCACCGTGGCCGGCCCCCACCCCTACCCCATGATGGTGCGCGACTTCCAAAGCATCATCGGCCAGGAATGCATCCAACAAATGCCGGCCATGCTGGCGCAAATGAAAGCCGCACATGAGCAGCCCGACGCCGTGGTCGCCTGCGTGGGCGGCGGCAGCAATGCCATGGGCATTTTTTATCCCTATATCCCTTTTGCCAACACACGCCTGATCGGCGTCGAAGCGGCAGGTGCGGGCCTGGAAAGCGGCAAGCATTCGGCCTCCATCCAGCGCGGCAGCCCGGGCGTTTTGCACGGCAACCGCACCTATGTCTTGCAAGACGACAACGGCCAGGTCACCGAGACACACAGCATCAGCGCCGGACTGGACTACCCCGGCGTCGGCCCCGAGCATGCGTTTTTGCATGACATCGGCCGCGCTGAATACGTCGGCATCACCGATGACGAGGCCTTATCCGCGTTCCACCACCTCTGCCGTACCGAGGGCATCATCCCGGCGCTGGAGTCCAGCCACGCGCTGTCCTACGCCATGAAGCTGGCCAAAACCATGCGCCCGGAACAGTCCATCCTGGTCAACCTCTCGGGCAGGGGCGACAAAGACATCGGCACGGTCGCGGATCTGAGCAACGGCGACTTCTTCTGCCGCCCGAGCTGCCAAGGTCAGTCGGTCAAAGGCGGTGCGGCGCCCAAGGAAGCTATCCTGACATTCCACGGCGAGCGGGCCATCGCATGAACCAAGCGCACCGCATCCAAACCACGCTCGCGGCCTTGAAAGCGCAGGGGCGAACCGCGCTGATTCCCTACATCACGGCAGGCTTTCCGTTTGCCGACATCACGCCCGATCTGATGCACGCCATGGTGCGCGGCGGGGCCGACGTCATTGAGCTGGGCGTCCCCTTCTCCGACCCCAGCGCGGACGGCCCGGTCATCCAGCGCTCGGGCGACCGGGCGCTGGCGTTCGGGATCGGCATGGTGCAGGTGCTGGAGATGGTGCGTGCCTTTCGCGCTACCGACACCCGCACGCCCATCGTGCTGATGGGCTACGCCAACCCGGTGGAGCGCTACGACCAGAAGCATGCCGCACCCGCTGGTGCCAGCGCCTTTGTGCGCGATGCCGCAGCGGCCGGCGTAGACGGTGTGCTGATCGTGGACTACCCACCGGAGGAATGCGTGGCCTTTGCGGCTGATCTGCGCGCCCACGGGCTGGACCTGATTTTTCTGCTCGCCCCCACCAGCACCGACGA
>Ga0214919_10008412_pt1 | contig 13597 bp, 10 predicted proteins | sample LL1503_MetaG_FD_177994 | JGI IMG/M metagenome (GOLD analysis project Ga0214919, IMG submission 177994) | Freshwater microbial communities from Lake Lanier, Atlanta, Georgia, United States - LL-1503 | ecosystem: Environmental > Aquatic > Freshwater > Lake | place: USA: Georgia | collected...
CCTCGGGCATCACGCGCCAGTAGTGGCCACCGAACTCGCCGGGCTCGCGCGGGATCATCAGCCTGGCGTCTTGCGGGTGGCACTTCCAGCTGCCGTGCGGGTCGGGCAGGCGCATGTGCAGCACCCGGCCGTCGCCGTCGATGTCCTCGGCGGTCAGGCCCTCGACCGCCGGCTCGTCGCGAGGGTAAGGCCGGGTCGACGAGCGGATATGGCGCGGTTTGTCGGCCAGCGCCAGCTCGGCGCCGTCCGGGTTGAGCCGCGGGCAGAGGTAGACCACGCGGGTGTCGAGCAGCTCGGTGACGCCGGCGTCGCTGCCGTGGCCAGAAGCCAGCTGATGCAGCCAATACAGGCAGGCGGTGGAGGCGGTCAACTCGGCGGCGTGGATGTTGCCGTCGACCCAGATCGCCGGCTTGTCGGTGTCAGCGCCAGTGGCGGCGTTGGTCAGCGCCAGCAGCCAGATGTCGCGGCCCTCGAAGCTCTTGCCGATCGAGCGCAGCTGCACCAGGGCTGGCCGCGCAGCTGCGTACGCCTGCAGCAATCGCGTCAGCTCAGCGTGGCGGTAGAAGGTATCGAAGCGGGGGACAGGCAGCGGGGCGGATTGGGGCATGACGGGCCGGCCGGACAGGCCGCTGGATGACGACGGCGCAGTGTCGCAGAGCCTGGTTCCAGCGAGCGGCGAAGCCGGCGCAGCCGAACCAGTGCGAACGGTGCAGCAGCGGATGGGTCAATCCGTGGCGTGTTGCGCAATGCGCGCCACCGCGCAAGCCCAGGCGTCGTTGCGGCGAACCCTTGCGCTGGCTAGAGTGTTGGGGTTTGTCAAGCGCCAAAAAAATCGCAGTGCCCTGACGGAGAGATTGCCTGCCTTCCAGCCCAGCCCCTTCCGCCGTCGCCCGAGCCCAGACCGCAAGCCATCGCGCACCGGTTGGTGTTTGGCCGCTGTGGGCGGCCTGGGTTGGGTTTGTCATTTATGGCAGCCTGGTGCCACTGGATTTCCACCCCATCACCTTGTTGCAGGCCTGGCAAACACTGCTGGACGCGCCGATGCTGGCGGTCGATGTGCAAGGCCGTGCCGACTGGATCGCCAACGGCGTGCTCTATCTGCCGGTGGGCTTTCTGGGATGCGTGGCGCTGCTCGGCCGCCAGCCCGAAGCCGCCAGCCGCTGGCGCAGGCTGCTGGCCGGCGCGGCGGCCTTGGCCGCAGCGACGCTGTTGGCACTGGCGCTGGAGTTTGCGCAAACGGCATTCCCGCCGCGCACTGTTTCACGCAACGACTTGGCCTCAGAGGCGATCGGCAGCGTGCTGGGCATGCTGCTGGCGCAGGCCGGTGCGGCGCGCTTGCGCCAGCTGCTGCGCGGCCTGGGTCAGGGCGGGTCGCCGCTGCTCAAAGAGCTGGGGCTGGCCTATGCGCTGGGCTACGGCGCCTGGGCACTGTTTCCGTTTGACGTGTTGTTGACTGCGCAGGAGTGGCGCCAAAAGCTCGGCGGCCCGCAGCTTGCAATCTGGCTGGCTGACGCCAGCGCTGAGCAAGAGACTATCCGCATCGCCGCCAAACTCATGCTCGAGATCTTGGCGTCGTCGCCTTTGGGCGCGCTTTGGATGGCATGGCAATCACCCCGCCACGGCGCAATGACCGGTAGAGTCGGCCTGGCATCGACCCTGCTGCGCGCCAGCATTGTTGGCGCGCTGACCGGTTTGCTGATCGAAGCAGCGCAGTTGGCGATCGCCTCGGGGCTGAGCCAGGGCGTTTCATTGCTGACCCGATCGATAGGCTTTGCGCTGGGTGCCGCAGCATGGCATGGCACGACAGCATGGCGCATCGAATCCGCGCGCGCCGTCTTGCGCCGGCTGACGACGCTCGCCGTGCCCTTGTACCTGCTGTTGTTGACCGCGCTCTACGGTTGGTGGCGCGGCCCCTGGCCGGGCCTGCAGCCTGCACTGCGCCGACTGCACGACGATGTGCGCTTCTTGCCGCTCTTCTACCACTACTACAGCACCGAAGCCCATGCGGTGACCAGCATGGCGGTGGTGATCGCCGGCTATGCCCCGGTCAATCTCATGTGCTGGGCCTGGAACATCGACGCCCGGTTGGCGGGCGCGTTGGCGGCCCTGCTGGCTGCCATGGTGGAGACCGGGCGACTGCTGGCCGGCGGCAAGCCGGACCCGAGCAACGTCGTGATCGCCTGGATCGGCGTCTGGGGTTTGGGCTGGCTGCTGAGCCTGTTGAGCGCCCCAAGGCCGGCCGAAGCCGGTCGCCCCCCGTGGGGATCAAGCAAAGTGGCAAAGCCACATTTGCTTGAGAGCCGGCCAGCCGCCCGAGGCTTGCGTTGACGCCGGCGCTGGTCGGCATGACGCCGAACAGGCGCTGGGCCGTGCCGGCCTTGGCGGGCAGCGCTGTGGCGGTTTGGTTGGTGTCGTTTCCGGTGCAGCCCATCATGTTGGGACTGGGCTTGTTGCTGGCCAGCGCGCTGGTGGCCTGGCGCCCGCACTGGCTGTTCACCTTGGTCGCGGCGGCTTTGCCGCTGCTCGATCTCGCGCCCTGGAGCGGCCGAACCTATCTGGATGAGTTCGACGCGTTGTTGCTGCTGAGCACGGCTGTCGCATGGGCCAGGCTGCCGCCGGCCATGCCTGACAGGCGGCAGCCGTCGGCGCTGAGCTGGGCCTTCACGCTGTTGCTGGTCAGCCTGCTGATCGGCTTGGTCCGCGCGCTGTCGCCTTGGCCAGACTTGGCGCTCGATGCCTTCAGCCAGCCCATGAGCCCGTTCAATGCACTGCGCTTGGGCAAGAGCGCGCTGTGGGCGCTGTGCCTGTGGCGACTGGCCACCCGCTTGCAGAGTGCCGGCGCCGATGTCGTCGGGTCCTTCGGGCTCGGACTGGTGCTGGGCCTGGCGGGAACGGTGGCGGCTGTCGTCGTTGAGCGATTGGCCTTCAGCTACTTGTTGGACTTCGCCGGCAGCTACCGCGTTGCAGGGCCTATTTCGGCGATGAGTCTGGGCGGCGCTTACATCGAGTGCTTCATCGCCGTGGCCACGCCTTTTCTGCTGGCCCAATGGGTGCGGCCCGGCGCGCTTTGGCGCTCGCTGGCTTGCACGGGTCTGCTGATCAGCAGTGCCTACGCGCTGATGGTCACTTTTTCCCGCGGCGGCTACGCTGCGATGGCGCTGGCGGTGCTGGTGTTCGCAGGCGCCAGTCTGGCAACCAAGCAGCGACGCCGGCGAAGCCTGGTGCTCGGGCTTGCCTCGGCGATCTTGGTCGCCGGGGTGGCCTATCCGGTGCTGAGCGGCAGCTTTGCGCAAAGCCGTTTGCAGACCCTGGCCGCCGATCTCGACACCCGGCAGAAGCACTGGGCCGATGTCTTGCAGATGATGGGCAGCGACCCGGTCAGCAGCGCACTGGGCATAGGACTGGGGCGCTTTGCAGCATTCAAACTCTGGCACACGGCCGTTGGCGAACGCCCCGGCAGCCACCGTTTGGTGTCAGACGATGGCGTGGGCCAGCTGTTGCGTTTGGGCGCGGGCCATGCCTATTTCGTCGACCAGATCGTGGCCTTGCAGCCAGGCGCGAGCTACAGCCTGAAGTACCGGCTGCGAACAGCTGATGCGCGGGCTGCGCTCAGCGTCGGGCTGTGTCAGAAGTGGCTGCTCAGCTCCGCCGAGTGCAGCGTCGGCCGGCCCGTTCAAACGGCTGCGACGACGGCTGGCACTGCGCCAGGCTGTTCGCTGCCAGACTGTCCCTCGACGACAGCCTGGCAAGAGGTTTCGCAGCGCATCGTCGCGCCCGAAGCCGGACCGGGTCGCTTGCCGCGGCCGGTCCGGCTGAGCTTGAACAACGCGGGCCGCGTCCCGGTCGATCTGAGCTGGGTGTCCTTGGTCGGCGCCGACGGTGTGGAAAAGATCCGCAATGGCGACTTTCAGGCCGGCATGGACGGCTGGACGGCGACCTCGGACAACCATCTGTCCTGGCATACCAAGTCGCTGCTGTTGGGGGTGTATGTCGAGTTGGGATTGTTCGGTGTCAGCGCCTTGCTGGCCTTGCTGCTGGCAGGCGCCTGGCGCGCCGCCAGCGCTGCAGCGCAGGGACAGGCCGACGGCGCAGCGCTGCTCGCAGCCATGGCCGCGTTCGGGACAGTCGGCCTGATAGACACCTTGGTCGACGTGCCTCGGTTCATGTTGCTGTTCTTGCTGTTGTGTTTGTTGCCTGGCGCACTGGCCAGGCGCTGAGCACCTGCTGCTCAACAATCCTGCATCCCACGGGTCGCCGCCAGCGAGGCGGGCGCTCGAGTTCAGCAACCCCAGCGCAAGCGAAGCATTGGCGATGATCCAAGAGTGTTGAGACGCCGCTTTTTCACGCCCCGGTCTGGCTTGACCACCAGAGCGCGCCAGTGCTGCAGTTCGATGCCGCGCATGTGCAGGCGCAAAAGATCGAGACCCATAACCAACACGCGCGCCAGCACGGCGGCTTGGTCCGCACCGAGCACGAGTTCTTCGGCGAGGTCTGCGATGCAATAGTGGGCGTTCGCGAAGTGCTCGTCACAGGATCCCACGCCGTGCAGGTCTACTTCAAGCACTTCGCCGAGAGCCACCAGCCCAAGCTGGCCGCGCTGGTCGCGGGCTGCAAGACGGTGGACCCCCCGAGCGAGCGGCAGCTGCTGGTGCTGGCATGCAAGTCCTTCGGCAGGTTCGACCGCCTGGCCGGCCTGCCGACGCCGGGTTGACGCGGCCGGTCAGCGCGCCGCGGCCTTGACTTTCAGGCGCCAGGCGTGCAGCAGCGGCTCGGTGTAACCCGAAGGCTGCTCTTTGCCCTTGAACACCAGATCCAGCGCCGCCTGATAGGCCGCGCTCTGCGGGTTGCCGGCCATGTTGTGGTAAGCCGGGTCGCCCTTGTTCTGCCCGTCGACCACCCCGGCCATGCGCTCGAAGGTGGCGCGCACCTGGGCTTCGCTGACGACGCCGTGGTGCAGCCAGTTGGCGATGTGCTGGCTCGAGATGCGCAGCGTGGCGCGGTCTTCCATCAGGCCGATGCCGTTGATGTCGGGCACCTTGGAGCAGCCCACGCCCTGGTCGATCCAGCGCACCACATAGCCCAGGATGCCCTGGGCGTTGTTGGCAATCTCTTGCTGGCGATCCTCCTGGCTCCAATCGGCTTTGGCGACGACCGGAATGGTCAGCAGCTTGTCGAGGATCTCGTTGCGCACCGCCTCGCGGTCGCTCGCTGCATCCGCCGCTTCCAAGCCCTGCTGCACCTGGCTGACATTGACCTGGTGGTAATGCAGCGCATGCAGCGTGGCGGCGGTCGGGCTGGGCACCCAGGCGGTGTTGGCGCCAGCCTTCGGGTGGCCGATCTTCTGCTCGAGCATCGCGGCCATCAGGTCGGGCATGGCCCACATGCCTTTGCCGATCTGGGCCCGGCCGCGCAGGCCACACTGCAAGCCGACCAGCACGTTGCTGCGCTCGTAGGCGGCGATCCAGGCGCTGGACTTCATGTCGCCCTTGCGCATCATCGGACCGGCCAGCATCGCGGTGTGCATCTCGTCGCCAGTGCGGTCAAGGAAACCGGTGTTGATGAAAGCCACGCGGCTGGCGGCCGCAGCGATGCAGGCTTTGAGGTTGACGCTGGTGCGGCGCTCTTCGTCCATGATGCCGAGCTTGACCGTGGCCTCGGGCAGGCCCAGCAGTTTTTCGACGCGTCCGAACAATTCACCTGCGAAAGCCACTTCGGCGGGGCCGTGCATCTTGGGCTTGACGATGTAGACCGAACCCTGGCGCGAGTTGCGAATCGTTTGGCCGGCGGCAGGCTTCAAGTCATGCAGCGCGATCGTCGTGGTGACCACCGCATCGAGGATGCCCTCGGGAATCTCGCGCAGCGTGCCGGCGGCGTCGGTGTAGAGCACCGCCGGGTTCGTCATCAGGTGGCCGACATTGCGCAGGAACATCAGCGAGCGGCCGTGCAGCACCACCTCGCCCGGGCCCGCCGGCGCTTTGTAGCGGCGGTCCGGGTTCAGGCCCCGCGTGAAGGTCTTGCCGCCCTTGGACACCTCTTCGGTCAGCGTGGCCTGCAGGATGCCCAGCCAGTTGGCGTAGGCCAGCAGTTTGTCCTCGGCATCGACCGCAGCGATCGAGTCCTCCAGGTCGAGGATGGTCGACAGCGCGGCTTCGAGCACCAGGTCAGCGACGCCGGCGGCGTCTGCGCTGCCGATCGGGGTGTTGCGGTCGATCTGGATGTCGAGGTGCAGGCCGTTGTGGACCAGCAGCACAGAAGACGGCGCTGGCGTCTCGCCTTGGTAGCCGACAAACTGTGCGGCATCCGTCAGGCCTGTGTGGCGGCCGTCCTTCAACGCCACAGACAGCTTGCCCGCTTGCACGCTGTAGCCTGTGGCGTCGGCATGCGAGCCGGCCTGCAGCGGCGCAGCCTGATCGAGCACTGCGCGCGCATGGGCGATCACCTTGGCGCCGCGCACCGGGTTGTAGCCCCCAGCGCGTTCGGCGCCGTCGGCTTCCGAGATCACGTCGGTGCCGTAGAGCGCGTCATACAGCGAGCCCCAGCGCGCGTTGGCGGCGTTCAGCGAATAACGCGCGTTGAGGATGGGCACCACCAGCTGCGGACCGGCCTGCAGCGCCAACTCGGCATCGACCTGGGTGGCCGTGGCCTGAACATGGGCCGGCACGGGCTGCAAATAGCCGATCCCCGTCAGGAAAGCGCGGTAGGCCGGCATGTCGGCGATCGGGCCGGGATGGGCGAGATGCCAGGCATCGATTTCGGCCTGCAGCCGGTCACGCTCAGCCAGCAACGCGATGTTCTTGGGCGCCAGGTCGCGCACGATCGCGTCGAAACCGGCCCAGAAAGTGGCCGCTGCGACGCCAGTGCCTGGCAGCACGCGGGCATCGATGAATTGCGCCAGCGGCGTGGCAACCTGCAGACGGTGGTGAATGGTGCGTTCAGTCATGTGGGCTCGCTCGGTTCAGGTCAAAGGAAAGAAGGACAGCACATCGCGCAAGCTGCTGCCGATGCGGGTCGGGACGGTGTCGAGTTGCTCGAGCGGGCCGCCGGCCCGGTTGACCCACAGCGTGGTGTAACCAAACCAGGTCGCGCCGACGGCATCCCAGCCGTTGCTCGAGACAAACAGGATTTTCTTCGCTGGCAGCCCGAGCGCCGTCGGCCCGAGCTGGTAGACCATCGGATCGGTCTTGAAACGCTGCACCGAGTGGGCGCTGAGCAAGGGGTCGATCAAGTCGCCGAGCCCGGCGCTGCGGATCGCCACCGCCAGCATCTCGGGGTCGCCGTTGCTCAGGATGCCGGCGCGGATGCCGCGCGTGCGCAAGGCCTGCAAGACCTCGGCGTTCTCGGGAAACGCCGAGAGGTGGCGGTACTGGTTCATCAGGCTGTCTTCGGCGGCTCGGTCTAGCGCCAGACCGAGCTTGAGCGCAGCGAACCGCAACCCGGCGCGGGTCAGGTCCCAGAAAGGCCGGTAGCGCCCGCTCATCGACGCCAGCCGGGTGTAGTCGATCTGCTTGTCGCGCCACAGCAGCGCGAGCGCCTGACCCTGGCCGGCAAACAGCTGCTCGGCCAACAGACCGACGCTGTAGACATCGAACAAAGTGCCGTAGGCGTCGAACAGCACGGCTTCTGGTGGGGGCGTCAGCGGATGTTCCATGGTCAGCCCGCAATGTAAGGCCAAGTCAGCCTGCGATTACACCGGGTCAACAGCCTAGATTGATGACTTTTTCATCTGCAATCTATCGATCAACGTCTTGGTTGGGCTGGAATAAAGCTGTAATCTGACGCGATGGATCGCTTGAAGCAAATCGAATCTTTCGTCGCCGTGGCCGCCAAGGGCAGCCTGACCGCCGCCGCGAAGGCCGAGGGCGTGGCCCCGGCGGTGGTGGGTCGGCGCATCGACGCGCTGGAAGAGCGGCTGGGCATCAAGCTCTTGCTGCGCAGCACCCGGCGCATCACGCTGACCCACGAGGGCAGCGCTTTCTTGGAGGACTGCCAGCGCATCCTGGCCGACATCGGCAACGCCGAGGCCAGCGTGTCGGCAGGCGGGGTCAAGGCCAGCGGCTTCCTGCGGGTGACAGCACCGGCGGGTTTCGGTCGCCGCCATGTCGCCCCGCTGGTGCCGGGCTTCCTGGCCCGGCATCCGGACGTCAAGCTGTCCTTGATGCTCAGCGACCGGGTGCTCGACATCGTCAACGAGGGTTTCGACTGCGCGGTTCGAGTCGGCGACATGCCCGACTCCAGCTTGGTCAGCGTCCGCCTGGCCGACAACCGGCGGCTGTGCGTGGCGGCGCCGGCCTACCTCAAGCGCGCCGGCGTGCCGCAGCAGCCCGGCGACCTGGGACGGCATGAATGCTTGACGCTGTCGTCGGACGCCAGCCAGGCCCGCGGCTGGGTCTTCAGTGTCGACGGTCAGGTCAGCCATCTGCGCCCAAGTGGGCGCCTCGATTGCAGCGACGGTCAGGTGCTGCATGCCTGGTGTCGGCAGGGCATGGGCATCGCCTGGCGCAGCATCTGGGAGGTCGAGGGCGACATCGCCAGTGGCGCGTTGGTGCCGGTGCTTGAGTCGTTCGCCGCGCCGCCCAACGGTATCTACGCGCTGGTGCCACAGCGCAAACACCTGCCGCTGCGGGTGAGGCTGTGGATTGACTTTCTCAAGCACCACTACGGCGATGCGGCTTACTGGCGCAGCGCAGCGGCCTGAAAGCCTGCGGCGCCGACGGCGGTCAGCGCCAGAGCATCACTTGGCGTCGGTGACGCATTTCTTCACAAAGCTGCTCTTGGCAGCGCCAGCGAGCTTTTTCTCGGCGGCCTGCTTGTCGCAATCCTCAGCTGGCGACGGCTTGGCGGTCGCGGCGGCGGCAGGGGCGGCAGCGTCGCCGCCCGAGCACTTCTTGATGAAACTGCTCTTGGCAGCGCCAGCGAGCTTTTTCTCGGTGGCTTGTTTCTCGCAGTCGGGCGCGGCAGGTGCTTCGTTCTTGGCATGGGCTGCAGTGGCCATCAGGCCCACCGCGACGACAAGGATGGAGAGCTGTTTGAGCATGGAGGAGTCCTTAGCTGACGTTGCGGCCCGGCGGGCCCGGAGCAATTTGAGCAGAGCCGCGGGTGGTCGGCAATGCGCAATCACCCCCGATTCGGCGCGCCGCCGCTTGTTCTCAAGCAAATCTGGCTTTGCGGCTTGATCTCCGCGGGGGGCGGCCGGCGTCGGCCGGCCTTGGGGCGCTCAAAGAATTCGCCGCGGGTGCGCCAAGGCCTCGTGTGCGGCATGCAGCCGACGCACCAACACGGCTATGAAAGCGCTGTCGAACAGCTGCCGGGTGGCCGGGCTGAGCCGGCCCACCGCTTCGGGCGTGAAGGCGATCGTGGTGGCCGGCGCGGCGACGATCACGTCGGCGCTGTGCAGCCGCAGGTCGGGGCTGGGCGCGAGGTAGGCCATTTCGCCCACCGAGGTGCCTGGGCCGAGCTGCGCGACGCACTGGCCGTCGCGGTGGATGTCGACCCAGCCGCGCGCGATGATGTGGAAGCTGCGCCCCGGGTCGCCCCGGCGGTAGATTGCTGCGCCGTGGCCGAGCCGCAGCCACTGCGCCCGGTGCACCACCTCCCACAGTTCGACATCCCCGAAGCGTTCGAAGAAGGCGAGCGATCGCAACAGGTTGAAGCGCTCCGAATCGAGAATGACCTGCGTTCGGCTGGGTGGCAGCTCGCCGCTGGTCGCCAGTTCCGACCAGGCCAGCGCAAACGAATCCCAGCCGACGGGCCGGTCGCCAGGCTGCTTGGCCAGCGCCTGGCGCAGCAGCGCGTCCATTCGCTGCGGCACGCCGCCGCGCTGCGACATCAACGACGGTGGCTCGGCGTGGTAGACCTGGTGCATCAGCGCAACTTGGTGGCTGGCGTCGAAGGGTGGCCTGCCGGCCACCAAGTGGTAGAGGACCGCGGCCAGCGAGTACATGTCGGCGCGCGCGTCCAGCGTGCAGCCGTCGAGCTGCTCGGGCGACATATAGGCCAGCGAGCCGACCCGAAACACCTGGGTTCGCTCACTGCGGTGGTCAAACACACTGCCGAAGTCGGTGATCTTGATGTCGCGAACACCATCCGGGCGGATCGTAGCCAGGATGTTGGCCGGTTTGACATCACGGTGGATCAGGCCATGACGCGCGACATAGCCCAGTGCCATCGCGCATTTGAAGCCGATCTCGACGATCTGGTCCAGCGGCAGCAGCGCATCGGATCGGCAGTACCGCTGCAAAGTGTCGCCTGGCACGTACTCCATCACCAGGTAGGGCTGATGCGGGTCGGCGACTGCGTCGAAGATCCGCACCACGTTCGGGTGCTGCAGCTTGCCGGCCAGGTCGGCTTCGGCGGCAAAAAAGCGCTCGCGGTGATGCTGGTCCAGACGGTCACCCACGTTGGCTTCGCGCACCCGCTTGATCGCGACCTGGCGCTGGCCGAATTCGTCCTCGGCCAGAAAGACCTCGCTGGTGGCGCCTTCGCCCAATCGCCTGATGACCCGGTACTTGCCGATGCGCTGCGGCAACCCGGGATCGACCGGCCAGCGCCGGTCCAGGCTGACGAGCCCCGGCGCAAACGGCGTGGTGGCAGCGGTGGCGAAGACAGGGTCGGCGGGCATGGCGGGCACAGGCGGTCAAGCCGGGTTGTCGGCAGTTCCGCTGTCGAACTGAATGCAGGCGGCCAGGCCGTGCTGTGTGCCGAGCTCGCAAGCGACCCCAAACCGTAGAATCCCGCCCCATGATCCAAGCCAAAGAGGCCTTGCTCGGGGCCCTGGCTGCCGCAGTGCAGCAGCTAGCACCCGATGCTGCCCAAGACCGCGCATACATCCCGGCGTTTGAGTCACCCAAGGTGGCCGCGCATGGCGACTTCGCCATCACCGCTGCGATGCAACTCGCGCGCAGCCTCAAGCGCAACCCGCGCGAACTGGCCGCCGCGTTGATCGAGGCCTTGCAGGCCCAGCCCGCGGTGCAGCGCTGGGTCAGTGCGCTCGAGATCGCCGGGCCCGGCTTCATCAACCTGCGGCTGTCGGCCGCCGCCAAGCAAGCGGTGGTTGCCGAGGTGCTGGCCGAGGGCAGCTTGTTCGGCCAGCGCCGGCCCAACGGCAAGAAGATGATGTGCGAATTCGTCTCGGCCAATCCGACCGGCCCGCTGCATGTGGGCCATGGCCGCCAGGGCGCGCTGGGCGATGCGATCTGCGGCTTGTACGAATCCCAGGGCTGGGCGGTGACGCGCGAGTTTTATTACAACGACGCCGGCGTTCAGATCGCGACCTTGGCGCGCTCGACCCAGGCCAGGATCCTGGGCCTGAAACCCGGCGACGACGGCTGGCCGGCTGATGCCTACAACGGCGAATACATCGCCGATATTGCCGCCGATTTTCTGGCCGGTGCGACGGTGCGCGCTGATGACCGGGCTTTCACTGCCAGCGGCGATGCGCAAGACATCGACTCGATCCGTCAGTTCGCGGTGGCCTATCTGCGCCACGAACAAGACCTGGATTTGCAGGCCTTTGGCGTGAAGTTCCAGAACTACTTTCTCGAGTCGAGCCTGTACCTCGATGGCAAGGTCGAGCATGCTGTCGCGCGATTGAAGGCCGCTGGCAAGACCTATCAGAGCGAGGGCGCGCTGTGGCTGCGGTCGACCGACTACGGCGACGACAAGGACCGGGTGATGCGCAAGTCCGACGGCAGCTACACCTACTTCGTGCCTGACGTGGCCTACCACATCGACAAGTGGCAGCGCGGCTTCGACAAGGTGATCAACGTCCAGGGCACCGACCACCATGGCACCATCGCCCGGGTGCGCGCCGGACTGCAGGCCGCTGCGGTGGGCATACCGCAGGGCTGGCCTGACTACCTGCTCAACAAGATGGTCACGGTGATGAAAGGCGGGGTCGAGGTCAAGATCAGCAAGCGCAGCGGCGGCTATGTCACGCTGCGTGACCTGATCGAGTGGACCAGCCGCGACGCGGTGCGATTCTTCTTGATCAGCCGCAAGGCCGACACCGAGTTCGTGTTCGACGTCGACCTGGCCTTGAAAGCCAACGATGAGAACCCGGTGTTCTATGTCCAGTACGCCCACGCCCGGATCTGCTCGGTGCTGGCGCAGTACACGCTGCGCACCGGCAAGAATGTCGATATCGCGCTGGACCCCGGCGTCGACCTGTCGCTGCTGACGGCAGCCACCGAGACCGCGCTGATGCTCAAGCTCGCGGCTTATCCCGACATGCTCAGCGGCGCGGCGGCCGACTTCGCGCCGCACGACGTCGCGTTCTACTTGCGCGACCTGGCCGCTGCATTCCACAGCTGGTATGGCGCCGAGCGCTTCCTGATCGACGACGCTGCATTGGCTGCGGCCCGCATGGCCTTGCTGGCGGCGACCCGCCAGGTGCTGCGCAACGCGCTGGCGATGATGGGCGTGAGCGCACCCGATGCGATGAACCGGGAGGCGGCGGAAGCGGCCGCAGCGCCATGAAATCCCAGCGCGGTGGCTTCCTGGTGGGTCTGGTGCTGGGCCTGCTGATCGGTCTGGGCGTGGCACTGGGGGTGGCGATCTACATCACCAAGGCGCCGATACCCTTCATCAACAAGCTGCCACAGCGCAGCGCCGAGCAGGACGCGGCTGAAACCGAGCGCAACAAGCGCTGGGATCCGAACGCGCCTCTGGCGGGCAAGAATGCGGCCCGTCCGCAGCCTGCCGCAGCCAGCGAACCTGCGGCAGCGCCCAGCGGGCCCGCAGCACCGGCGATGCCCGCGGCCAGCCTGCCACGCGGCGCGCGCGATCCTGCGGCCATCCTGGCTGACCAAGCGGCGGCCCCGGCCGTCCCGGCGGCTCCAGCCCCGAAAGCCGACACCAAGCCGGCAGCCATCGCCACCTTCTTCGTGCAGGCCGGCGCCTACGCCAGGCAGGAGGACGCCGAAGCCCAGCGTGTCAAGCTCGCGTTGACGGGTTTTGGTGCCAAGATCACCGAGCGAGAACAAGCGGGTCGCAATGTTTTTCGGGTGCGCCTCGGACCGTTCGCCAGCCGCGACGAGGCCGAAGACGCACAGGCCAAGCTCGCGAGCGCCGGCGTAGAGGCCAATCTGGTGCGGGTCGAGCGGTGAACCAGCGCAATTCCGAATCGCCTGCTACCGTCAGTCCGGTTGCAACATCAACTTTCTTGAGAATGGGTCCGCATATGAACCGTCGTGATTTGGTGGTCTGCGCCGCTGGCGTGACCTTGGTTGGCCTGGGCTTGCCGCTGCAGGCCCAGGGCGGGCCGCCGGTCGAAGGCCGGGATTACTTGCGGGTGGCGCAGCCCGTCCCTGCGACCGAGGGCAAGGTCGATGTGGTCGAGTTCTTCGGCTACTGGTGCCCGCACTGCAACGCCTTCGAGCCCTTGCTCGATGCCTGGGCGAAGAAGCTGCCTGCGCATGTCAATTTCCGGCGTGTGCCGGTGGCCTTCAACGCTGCACACGAACCGATGCAGCGCTTGTACTTCGCGCTCGAATCCCTAGGGCTGCTCGAATCCTTGCACCGCAAAGTGTTTGCTGCGCTGCATGTGCAGCACCTGCGGCTCGACAAGGATGCCGACATAGTCGACTGGGTCAAGACCAAC
>Ga0214919_10008413_pt1 | contig 13595 bp, 15 predicted proteins | sample LL1503_MetaG_FD_177994 | JGI IMG/M metagenome (GOLD analysis project Ga0214919, IMG submission 177994) | Freshwater microbial communities from Lake Lanier, Atlanta, Georgia, United States - LL-1503 | ecosystem: Environmental > Aquatic > Freshwater > Lake | place: USA: Georgia | collected...
CAACGCGCCCAAGCTGCACTGCGCGCTGGCCAGGCCCTGCTCAGCGGCCTGCTGGTAGCAGCGCATGGCTTCGGCATAGTTTTGCGCCATGCCAAGGCCTTTTTCGAACATCACGCCCAGGTTGAACTGGGCCTCGGATTGCCCCTTGGCGGCGGCCTCGCGGCCCCGCAGCACCTCGGCTTCAATGGCAACGGCAATGTCTTGCTGCTGTTGGAGTAAGTCTTCTAGTTTGCTCATCGCGGACTCCGAAAACGGTTGAAAACGGCTAGCGGCAGCCCGTGCTCTGGCAGGGGCCCTCTACCCACCGAGCATAGTCGTCTGGGTAGGCGGTCGCAAAACGGCGCGTGTAAAACGCCACGTCGGCATCGTAGCCCAGCATTTGGCCGCTTTGCAGCAGCTTTTGCAACACCATGGGTTCGGGCGAAAAGTGCAGCACCTGCAGGCCCAAGGCCCACAGGCGTGGCGCGCTGGCCTCCGTCACCGGGGTCAGGGCCAGCTCGGCAAAGTCCACCTGCTGGGCAAAAAGCCAGGTGCTGCGCAAGCTGTCCCAAGCCAGCATGCGGTAGGCGGGGGCGCGCTCGCCTGGTGCCAGGTAGGGCTGGCTTACGCGCCAGTAGCTGTGGGCGGCTGCGGCAACTGCCAACGCAATCACCCCGGCGGCCCAGGCGGCGGGCCAGCCCCAGCGCGCGCCGCCGCCGCCGTTGCTGCGTTGGTCGGCCAGCGCATCGCCCGCCACCGCAGCGGGTGCGCCTGCATCCGCGGGGAAGGCGTGCAACACCCACAAGCAAAGCAACACCGCCAACTGAAACGGTCCGTACCACAGCGGGTACTCCAGAAAACTGTGCACGCCAATGGCCCCCAGCACCGCCCAGGCGAGTTGGCGCGCGGGCGCGGTCTCGCGCCACGGCTGGTGGCGCCACAGCCAGGCGCCCAGCGCCAGCACCGCCAACAATGCCAGCGGCAGGCCCAGCTCCACCGCCAGGTGCAGCGGCAGGTTGTGCGCGTTGTCCACGATCTCGCAAAAACGCAGCCCGGCCCAGGGCGCGTCGTACTGAGTGATGAAGTGCGCGTACTTCAGCCCCTCCCAGCCCCAGCCCAGCAGCGGCTTTTGCGCCACCAGATAAAGCACATTGCGCCACAGGTTCAGGCGGCTGGTGCACTGGGCGCTGGTCTCTTGCAGGCGGCCAAACACCGATCCGTCCACCCCAGCCAATCCGGGCAAGGCCAGCGCCGCCAACACATACGCCGCCAGCGCCACGCCCAGCAGGCTCAGCGGCCAGCGCGGCGCCGCTGGCCTAAGCGCCCCGCTGGCGCGGCGCCAAACCAAAACCAGCACCAGCAGCAACACCAGTTGCAACAAACCCGTGCGCGAGCCCGACGCCGCGCTGGCCGCCCCCAGCAGCGCGCCCAGCCCCAGCAAGTCCCAAGCGGGCGCGCGTGACGCCTGCGGCCCACGCTGCTGCGCCCACCACGCCAGCGTGCACACGCCCATGGTGCACAGCGACGCAAACTGGTTGCGCTGGCGCAAGTTGCCAAACGCCTGCCCCAGCCCCGGCTGATTGACCCAGGGCGACCAAGCGGCGCTGGCGTCAAGGTACTGCAACAAACCCAGCACTGCGTTGGCGCTGGCCGCAATCGCCCAAGCCAGCGCCACGCTGCGCAAGCGCTGCTGCGGCGTGATCGCCAGCGCGCTCCACCACAGCAACAAGGCCGCCACGCAGGCCCACGACACCAGCAGCGGCAGCACCGACGCATTGGGGCCGCTGGTAAATGGGCTTAGCCACGGCAGCGCCATCAGCGACACCGTGGCCCAGGTGGCGGCTTGGGCCGTGGGCGGGTAGGCCGGGGGCTCGGGTTGGGGCTCGGACGTGGGGGGCGACAGGTTCACAGCGGCTGATTATCTGGGAGCGCCTCGGCGCGCGGCATGCTTGCGCGCCTGCCACACCAGGGCAAAACCGAAGGGGTGAGCCTGAATCAGCGGGTGAGCGCCACAATCCCCGAGGACCTGTGGCGAAGCAGCACCGGCAGGTTCCGCCCGCGTCCTAAATAAACCCGTCTACGGCCACAAAGCCCAGCACCTGGCCACGCGGGCCGCCCAGCAGGACCACGGCGCTGGCTTTGCGCGACACCACGGGCACAAAGCGCAGGCTGCTCGGCTCCAGGCCGTGGGCCTGGGCGGTGGCGCGCACCGGCTCGGCGGCCTCGGGGTAGTGCAGCGGGCTACGTGGAGTTGCAAGACAGGGGACGAAGGATAAGTGCGGCGCGTTGGGGCGCGCCAAGAAGTCAAAACCCGTCGCCCTTTATAAAACCTATCACCCTCCCGCTGGGGTCCATCAGGGCGACCCAGTCTTGCAAGGCGATGACTGGCACGTAGCGCAAGCTGGTGGCGCTTGCGCCCGATTCAGCCGCCAGAGTGTCAAAGCGTGTTTTCTGCTGGGGAAACTTTTCAAGAAAGCGACCCGGCGGTTTTGCCCTTTCGTACAGTGCGGTCCCTGCCGCTTGGTCATAGGGAACATAGTATTGGGGCCGCTCTCCGAGGTCGGGCTCGCCCTCCAACACGCCCCGGATGATGCTGAGCTTGATATCCTGGTCCGTGGGCCCCTGGACCGAGACCATCCGAGGCCCTTCCAAAAAGCGGGGTGCGAGTGCGGCGGGCACGTCGCTGCGCTCGCGCTCCCGCAACGATGCTGCAGAAATCACCTTCACCCGATCGACCTCGGCCACCAAAAACAAGGGCCTGGCCAGCCATACCGCCGACAGGCCGTAGAGCAATGCACAGAGTTGCACGACCACCACCAAGGCCAAGTCCTGCACCAACTCTTTGCGGGGTTTACTTGGCGAAAACAAAATCAATGTCAGCAAGGGGCCGCACACCACGTCCACCGAGATTAATAGGGTGAATAAACTGGCGCCCGCCGCCAGGTCCGAATAGGGGGCGGGGTACCAGACCTGAAACACCAATAGGCCCGCCATCGTGGCAACCAGTGCGCTGGCCAGTAAATGGCGCGCAGCGGCAAGGGTAGAAAACTTCAAGCGCGTGGTGACAGGCATGGCAGTTCAATCACAAGAAAGCCCACAAAAAAGGAGCGCCAAGGCGCTCCTTTGGGTTTAAGTAGATGAGGTTAACGGCATTCCGAGGGGGCGTACCGTGCGGGTAGCGTGCCAGCGGCGGCTCCGGTAAAGCCACCAATTGCAGCACCAGCGGCCGAACACTTCCAAGATACAGGCGCAGCTGGGGGCGTAAACGCAGCGGTCCCTATGGGCAGCGCGATACCGATCGGGGCATGAGGTGTGAATATCAATGTACCGTTGCCCGCTGCTGCCGTGGTTGTTATGGTGATAACTCCAGTAGCAGCAACGATAGCTGGTGAGTTCGCAGCTACGCCTTTGGTCGCGGCCGCTGGCGCAGTAAAGCCGGTGCCGTAACCAGCGGCCAAGCCACCTGGATTGCCTGTCCCCAAGAAGTCGGCGACGTTAATTTTTGCTGGCGCCACAAGCACCAAGGCCTCAGTTACCCGAGCCCGCACCATGTAATCCTGGTACGCCGGCAGCGCCACCGCCGCCAAAATGCCGATGATGGCCACCACAATCATCAGCTCGATGAGCGTAAAGCCCTTTTGCACATGCTTTTTCATTTGATTCCCCTGGTAATAAAGTTGAACAACCCTTGGCGACGGCCCCACCGGCTGTCACCCGAGGGGCATTCTAAGGTTGTAATTACCAAAAAGGATATGGTTATGCAATTGCACTTTTGCAATTGCGCTTCGACGCACAAAGAAAAGCGGCGCCGCGTTTGAAAACGCAGCGCCGCTGGGGCGTGGGGTGGGCGAAGGGCCTGCGCTTTAGATAGGTATTGCGATGGTGCCGCAGGTTTTCGGACGAACGGATGCGTCCATGGCAGAACCACAGGTCCAGGAGCTGGAGCCGCTGGTGCCCGCTACCAGCGTAAAGACCATGCTGGCGCTGACAAGCTTGGAGTTCACGCCGGTTCCCCTGAAGGTCGGTGTGACAGTGCAGCCGCCGGTGGCTGATGCAGTGCCCGCAGACGCTACGCTGAGAATGTATTTGCCGCTGATAGCGGTGGACAGGGGTATGTTGCCTGACGCAGCTGCGGCATTGGCAGGGCAGAGACTGTCTTGGGTAAACGACACCTCCACCTGGCCCATGACGCCTTCAGCCAGGCTGAGGGCCTCGGCGAGTTGCGACTTGGCAATGTAGTCTTGGTAGGCCGGCAGCGCCACCGCCGCCAAGATGCCGATGATGGCCACGACGATCATCAGCTCGATCAGGGTAAAGCCCTGTTGCAATGTTTTTTTCACAAGAACCTCCGGGTAGAAAGGATTAAATTTGGCAAAAATACCGATTGTGCGGTGCATGCGGCGATTCTAACCATTTAAATGTGAATTTGGTAAATGTTGTCTAAAAAGATTACTAAATCAAAAAAATCATTAAAAATACGTTTTCGGGTTTTTAGACAGGGTCTTCTTGCTGGCGGGCACGGCCTTGCAGCCAGCGCCCCAGGGCCAAGACCAGCGCGGCGCCGAGTACCGGGCTGGCTTGGTGCAGCCAAGCGTGGTCGTGTAGCAGGGGCGCCAAAATGGTGTCGTTGGCCATGGTTTCGCCGCCTACCCAGCCAATCAGCGCCGCACCCAGGGTCACCACCACCGGGAAGCGCTCCATCAGCCGGATCATCATGGTGCTGCCAAAAACCACCATGGGGATGCTGATGGCCAGGCCCAGCACCAGCAGCAGCATGCTGCCGTGGGCAGCAGCGGCCACGCCGATGACGTTGTCCAGACTCATCACCAGGTCGGCGATCAAAATGGTGCGGATGGCGGCCAGCAGGCTGCCGTGTACCTTTTCCTCACCCTCCCCATCGCCTTGGTCACTGAGCAGTTGCACGCCGATGTACAACAGCAACACGCCGCCCACAATTTGCAGGTAAGGCATGGTTAGCAGCTTGACCGCCACTACCGTGAGCGCAATGCGCAGCAACACCGCTGCGCCCGAGCCAAACAATACAGCTTGGCGTTGCTGCACCGGAGGCAGGCTGCGCGCGGCCAGGGCGATAACCACGGCGTTGTCGCCCGAGAGGATGATGTTGATCCAGATGATCTTCATCAGGCCGATCCAGAAATCCGGGGTTTGGAGAAATTCCATGGGCGCGCTCCGTGGGGGTTTTGAATGAAAAAAAGTGCCCAAACACGGTGTCGGGGCACTTTGGCGGCACTGTTGCTGCGGGCGTGGCCCGCGGCAAGTATTGCCAATACACAGATGTATTGTATTTACAACAGCGCTTTGAGCAGTTTGGCCATCTCGGACGGGTTGCGGGTGATGGTGAAACCGCACTCTTCCATGATGGCGAGCTTGGCTTCTGCGGTGTCGGCGCCACCACTGATCAAGGCGCCGGCGTGGCCCATGCGCTTGCCCGCAGGCGCAGTGACGCCGGCGATAAAGCCGACGATGGGTTTTTTCATGTTGAGCTTGCACCAGCGGGCGGCTTCGGCCTCGTCGGGGCCACCGATTTCGCCAATCATGATGACGGCGTCGGTGTCGGGGTCGTCGTTGAAGGCGCGCATCACGTCAATGTGCTTGAGGCCATTGATGGGGTCCCCACCCGTGCCCACGGCAGTGGACTGGCCCAGGCCGATCTCGGTGAGTTGGGCCACGGCCTCATAGGTGAGCGTGCCGGAGCGCGAGACCACGCCAATGCGGCCCTTGCGATGGATGTGGCCGGGCATGATGCCGATCTTGATCTCCTCAGGCGTGATCAGGCCAGGGCAGTTGGGGCCGAGCAAAAGCGTTTTTTTACCGCCAGCGGCTTCTTTGGCGCGCATGCGGTTGCGCACTTCGAGCATGTCCTTGACCGGAATGCCTTCGGTGATGCAGATGGCCAGGTCGAGGTCGGCCTCCACAGCCTCCCAGATGGCGGCAGCGGCACCAGCAGGCGGCACGTAGATGACGGACACGGTGGCGCCGGTCTCGTGCGCGGCTTCTTTGACCGATGCGTAGATCGGGATGTTAAAGATCGATTCGCCCGCTTTTTTGGGGTTGACACCGGCGACAAAGCAGTTTTTGCCGTTGGCGTACTCCTGGCACTTCTCCGTATGGAACTGGCCGGTTTTGCCGGTAATGCCTTGGGTGATGACGCGGGTGTCTTTGTTGATAAAGATGGACATGGCTGGGTTCTTTCTGGCTTGGGCGTGGCCGAAACGTGGTGTCTAGGCGTGGGCGTTGACGGCGGCAACGACTTTTTGGGCGGCGTCGGCCATGGTGTCGGCGCTGATGATGGGCAGGCCCGAGTCAGCAAGCATTTGCTTGCCCATTTCTTCGTTGGTGCCTTTCATGCGCACCACCAGTGGCACCGACAAATTAACGGCTTTGCAGGCCACGATGACGCCGGTGGCAATCGTGTCGCACTTCATGATGCCACCGAAGATGTTGACCAAAATGGCCTTGACCTTGGGGTTTTTCAGCATGATCTTGAAAGCTTCGGTCACCTTCTCAGGGGTGGCGCCGCCGCCCACGTCCAAGAAGTTGGCGGGTTCGGCGCCAAACAGTTTGATGGTGTCCATGGTGGCCATGGCCAGGCCCGCGCCGTTGACCAGGCAGCCAATTTCGCCGTCCAGGCTGATGTAGGCCAGATCGAATTTGCTGGCTTCAACTTCGGCTGCGTCTTCTTCGTCCAGGTCGCGGTAGGCCACGATTTCGGGGTGACGGAACAGGGCGTTGGCGTCAAAGTTGAATTTGGCGTCCAGGGCTTTGATGTGGCCATTGCCTTCGAGAATCAGCGGGTTGATCTCGACCAGGCTGGCGTCGGTGTCCATGTAGATTTTGTACAGCTTTTGCAATACGTCCACGGCCTGCGCGGTGGAGCCTGCGGGCACGCCAATGGCGTCGCTGAGCTTTTTGCCTAGCGCATCGGTCAAGCCCAGCGCGGGGTCGACGATCTCAGTAATGATTTTCTCGGGCGTGTCGTGGGCCACACCCTCAATGTCCATGCCGCCCTCACTGGACACGATCATCGCCACGCGCTGGCTGGCGCGGTCGGTCACGGCGGAGACGTAGTATTCTTTTTTGATGTCCGCCCCGTCTTCAATCAAGAGGCGGCGCACTTTTTGGCCCAGCGGGCCAGTTTGGTGGGTCACGAGTTGCATACCCAAGATCTCGGTGGCCAGGGTGCGCACTTCGTCAATCGAGCGCGCCAGCTTCACGCCGCCGCCCTTGCCTCGCCCACCGGCGTGAATTTGCGCCTTGACCACCCAGACCGGTCCACCGAGTTTTTGTGCGGCTTCGACCGCCTCTTGCACGGTAAATGCGGGGATCCCGCGGGGTACGGGCACGCCCGCGTTGCGCAAGATTTCCTTGCCTTGGTATTCGTGGATCTTCATAACTTCTCTCTTTGCGACGGGACAATGGTTGGCCAGGCGATGCGGGCTCTGTACAGCCGAACCTGGTCTTGGACGCTGAAGCGTAGAAATGTATCATGGTGCGCTGCACCAAACTTGCCCCGGTCTTACGGGCGCGATAGGCTTTTTTGGCTGGGCATAAGGCCGCCTTGACGCCGTGTTGTTTTCTTTGCAAAGACGATTATTCCCATGAAAAAGCTATTTATCGACGGCGAGGCCGGGACCACCGGCTTGCAAATTCGCGAACGCTTGGCCGCCATGGCCGGCGTTGAATTGCTGCGCATAGCCCCGGCGCTGCGAAAAGACGCCGACGCCAAACGCGCACTGCTGGCGCAGGCGGACGTGGTGATTTTGTGCCTGCACGACGACGCAGCCATCGAGTCCGTGGCCATGGTGGATGCGCTGGCTCGCGAAACGGGCACCCCAGGCCCGCGCATCATCGACGCATCCACCGCGCACCGCACGGCGCCGGGCTGGGTGTATGGTTTTGCCGAACTGTGCGCGGGCCAGGCCCAGCGCATCGCCAGCGCGCAGCGTGTGGCCAACCCGGGCTGCTACGCCACCGGCGCCATTGCGCTCTTGCGCCCGTTGATTGACGCGGGGCTGATTCCTACCGACTTTGCCGTGTGTTTGCCGTCGGTCAGCGGGTATTCGGGGGGTGGGCGACCCATGATCGAGGCCTACGAGGCAGGCACCGCCCCGGCGCTGGAGCTGTACGCGCTGGGCCTCAAGCACAAGCACATTCCCGAGATCATGCATTGCACCGGCCTGACACGCCGACCGCTGTTTGTGCCCTCGGTGGCCAATTTTGCGCAAGGCATGTTGGTGCAACTGCCCCTGCATTTGGACCAGCTACCCGGCCACCCCAGCGCCCAAGACCTGGAAGACGCGCTGCGTGCCCATTACAAAGGCAGCAGCTGTGTCACGGTAGAGAGCGCGACCGCCGACCGCAAACTCGACGCGGTGGCTCTGGCGGGCACCAACCAGATGGAGCTGCGTGTGTTTGCCAACGACGCGGCGGCCGACGGCTTTGCCCACGCCGTGCTGGTAGCCCGCCTGGACAACCTGGGCAAGGGCGCCAGCGGCGCGGCCGTGCAAAACCTGGAGTTGATGCTGGGGATTTAGGGGCAGGCGCGCGACGGGTCAGGCGCTTGCAGCTCGGGAAATGTCTTCCAGCCCGACCGGCGGGGAGTCTAGTGAATAGAGGTTTTGCGCGTTTAGCGGAACCTGGGCGTCACACGGGGCGGGCAGATCGGTCATGGGATAGTGCGCGGCCTCAGCGGACTCGGGTTTACAACAAATAGAGTCCGATTGTGAAACCGCTGCAAGTCATTGATCTAGTGAAAGATGCCTCGCCAAATCCATACGCTCATGAAGGATTCGGAGAATTTCAATAGTTTTCTCCTCTAGGACCCTGAACACCAAAAAGTGGCTGGCCTTGCGTTTGGACCTGGCTGCATGCAAGGTAAAAATGCCGGCGCCAATTTCTTCGCGCGCCTTCACACCAATAGTCATAGGGCCATTTTCCCGCAAAGCATCAAGGGCCGTTGCTAGGGTTTGCGCGTACGCCTCGGCCTGAAGTGGACCGAAGTCCTGAGCGCTGCGTTTGATGACCTCCAGATAGTCTAGTTCCGACACTGCGACGAGTCGAACCGTCCATGCGCCTGTCATGCGCTTGCAATCGCCTTCTTCGCAAGCGATTTAAGGTGTTTTGTGAGCGATTCCGAAGAATTGAAATCGGTGTGCCGACCGGCCGCACTATCAGCCAATCCGACCTCGACCGCAGTTTTAAGCGCCTTAAGGCGCAGGGCATCCTCAGACTCGCGTGTCTCAATGAGACGCAAGCCCTCGCGCAAGACCTCGCTTGCGTTTTGGTACCGTCCACCGGCAACCAAATTTTCAACCAGAGTAGCTTGGTGCTCGGTAAGTACGACATTGCGTGTTGGCATGACAGCCCTTCGAAGTTGATGAATGGCATAGTATGCCAATTTAGCCCTCATCCGTGTCAAACGCACCCGACACCACCCGCGCGATCGCCTCGCCTCCAAAGCCCCGGCTGGCCAAAAAACGCACCTGCTTGGCGCGCTCGGCGGGCGTGGCGGCGGCGGTGCCAAACTTTTTGCGCCAAACCTCAAAGGCGCGCGCCGTTTCACTGGCTTTGAGATCATTCACCGCTTGGGCCACAGCCTCGGGCGCCAGACCCTTACCTTGAAGCTCGTGCTTGATGCGCGCCGCACCTAACTTGGCGCTGCGCCGGTTCAACACCGAGGCGACCACGCGGCCTTCGTTAATGAAGTCTTTGGCCGCCAAGGTGTCGAGGACCCGTGCCAGCGCGCCAGGGGGCTCGTCAAAGGGGGCGAGCTTGCGCTCGAGCTCAGCGCGCGAATGCTCGCGCGCACTTAGCAGTCGCAACGCTCGTCCGGTAAGTGACAGGGTCGGTGGCAAGCTGGCCATGGCTCAGGTGCGTTGGTCAGCGTCGGTCACTGCCACCCTGGGGCAAGCAGAACCGGCGCGCTGCGCAAATTACTCAGCCTTGTCTACTTTGTCGGCTTTATCCGCCTTCTTGCCCTTGACCTTCTCCAACTCGGCCACGGGGATGAGCGGGATGCCCAGCGATTCGCGCACTTTGTTTTCGATTTCGGTCGAGAGCGCGGGGTTTTCACGCAAGAACTCACGCGCGTTGTCGCGGCCTTGGCCGATTTTTTCGCCTTGGTAGGCGTACCAGGCGCCGGATTTTTCGATGATGTGGGCGTTGACACCCATGTCAATGATTTCGCCGTGGCGGCTGATGCCTTCGCCAAACAGAATGTCAAATTCAGCCGTCTTGAAGGGCGAGGCCACCTTGTTTTTCACCACCTTGACTTTGGTTTCGTTGCCAATGGCTTCGTCGCCCTTTTTGATGGTGCCGGTGCGCCGGATGTCCAGGCGCACCGAGGCGTAGAACTTGAGCGCATTGCCGCCGGTGGTGGTCTCGGGGCTGCCGAACATGACGCCAATCTTCATGCGGATCTGGTTGATGAAGATGACCATGCAGTTGGTCTTCTTGATATGCGCAGTGAGTTTGCGCAGCGCCTGGCTCATCAGGCGGGCTTGCAAACCGGGCAGGCTGTCGCCCATTTCGCCCTCTAATTCGGCCTTGGGTGTGAGTGCGGCCACCGAGTCGACCACGATCAAATCAACTGCGCCCGAGCGCACCAGGCTGTCCACAATCTCCAGCGCTTGCTCACCCGTGTCGGGTTGGCTAATGAGCAGGTCTTGCAGGTTGACGCCAAGTTTCTGGGCGTATTGGATGTCGAGCGCGTGCTCGGCATCGACAAAAGCGCACTGGCCGCCTTGTTTTTGCATCTCAGCAATCACTTGCAGGGTGAGCGTGGTTTTGCCCGACGACTCGGGGCCGTAAATCTCGACCACCCGGCCGCGCGGCAGACCACCCACGCCCAGCGCAATGTCCAAGCCCAGCGAGCCGGTGGACACCACCTGGATGTCTTCAATGACCTCGCCTTCGCCCAGGCGCATGATGGTGCCTTTGCCAAATTGCTTTTCGATCTGGGCCAGTGCCACGGCCAGGGCTTTGGCTTTTTCGCTGGTGGCGGCCAGGGGTTTGACGGGTGCGTCCATGGAAAATCTCCTGTAAAAAAATCGGCGGATAAAACAGCGCATCCTTTATCTGGTATTAACCACAGGCTGGATGCTTGAACAGTAGTTTATAGGGGGTTTATAAATACATGCAAGCTATTTTTAGTCAGTTTGCATTACTATTAACCGGTGCAGAACTTCCCGCTGAATCCACCCGACACCTGGCGCCACAACCACCTGGGCCACTGGCTGCGCCTGGGGCAAGAACGCTTTGAGGCCCGGGTGATGGCGCTGATGGCGCAACATCCGGGCGTGTCGCTGGGTTTGTCCAACCTGGCCGGGCGCGGGCAACTGGCGGCGGCGCACTGGCAGGTGACCCGCCACTTACCCCCCGATGGCGCCCGACTGACCGAGCTGGCGCAGCGCGCAGGCATGAGCAAGCAGGCCATGGGTGCGCTGGTGAACCAGTGCGAGGCCTGGGGCATGGTGCAGCGCAACGCCGATAGCCTGGACGCGCGTGCCCGGCGCGTGTGCTTTACCGCCACCGGGCGCGCGTGGCTTGCGGCCTACCAAGACAGCGTGGCACAGGCCGAAGACGAGTTGCGCAGCGCCATTGGTGCCGAGGTGGCCACGGTGGTGGCGCTGGGCCTGGAGGCGTACAGCGCGGCATAAATGGCTTGCCTGGCTCCATCGGCGGCGCAGTGCAACGCAGGGGCAAACCCCTAGAGCAAAGCGGACGCTACGGCGAGGGCCAGTCCTAGAATGTTCGTCAACCCCGACCACACAACACCACAGCGCATCGCGCGAGGAGACAGGTATGCGGATCTTGATTGCCGAAGACGACCAGGTACTCGCAGACGGACTGTTGCGCGCCCTGCGCAACGCAGGCGCTGCGGTCGACCACGTGGCCAGCGGGACCGAAGCCGACGCCGCGCTGATGACCAATACCGAGTTCGACCTGCTGATTTTGGACCTGGGTTTGCCCAAGATGCACGGCCTGGAGGTGCTCAAACGCCTGCGCGCGCGCGGCTCGGCGCTGCCGGTGCTGATTCTGACCGCTGCCGATAGCGTGGAAGAACGTGTCAAAGGCCTGGACTACGGTGCCGACGATTACATGGCCAAGCCGTTTAGCCTGCAAGAGTTAGAGGCGCGCGCCCGCGCCCTGGTACGCCGGGGCATGGGGGCCACCAGCAGCAACATCAAACACGGCCCCTTGACCTACGACCAGTCGGGCCGCGTAGCCACGATTGACGGCAAGATGGTGGAGCTCTCCGCCCGCGAGCTCGGCCTGCTCGAAGTGCTGTTGCAGCGCACCGGGCGCCTGGTGAGCAAAGACCAACTGGTCGAACGCCTGTGCGAGTGGGGCGAAGAGGTGAGCAATAACGCCATCGAGGTGTATATCCACCGCCTGCGCAAGAAGATCGAAAAAGGCCCGATCCGCATCGCGACGGTGCGTGGTTTGGGCTATTGCCTGGAAAAAATACAAAGTTGATGCGCCCCCACGCTTGTCGCTTCGCGTACTGCGCTGCCCCCCGAGGGGGCTACTGCGCCTTGGGGCGGCCCGGCGGCGCAGCATAGGTACATGAAACTTTTCCAGCGTGAGCAGCGCTCGCTGTTTGGCGAGATTTTGGATTGGATGCTTACGCCGATTTTGTTGCTGTGGCCGGTGACGCTGGTGCTGACCTGGCTGGTGGCGCAGGGCATTGCAGGCAAGCCATTTGACCGCGCCTTGGAGTTCAATGTGGGGGCGCTGGCGCAGCTGATCACGGTGCAACAAGGCCTTGTCCATTTTGTGCTGCCCCAGCCTGCGCGCGAGCTGTTGCGCGCCGATGAGTCAGACACCGTGTACTACCAGGTGATGGGTCCCAAGGGCGAGTTTTTGAGCGGCGAAAAAGCGCTACCACTGCCGCCCGACGAGGAGCGCGCGCCGGTGGGCGAAGTGCGCCTGCGCGATGCCGAGCTGCGCGGCCAAGACCTCAAGGTGGCGTATATGTGGGTCAAACTGGACCTGCCCGACAGCCCCCCCGCGCTGGTGCAGGTGGCCGAGACCATGGACAAGCGCTCGGTGCTGGCCACCGAAATTGTCAAGGGCGTGATGCTGCCGCAGTTCGTCATCCTGCCCCTGGCGGTGCTCCTGGTCTGGCTGGCCCTGGCCCAGGCGATCAAGCCGCTGAACCGGCTCGAAGAACGCATCCGGGCGCGCAAACCGGACGACCTGAGCCCGCTGGACGCCGAATCCGTGCCCCTGGAGGTGCTGCCGCTGGTGTCGTCGGTAAACGATTTACTGCTGCGCCTGACCGACTCCATCGCAGCCCAAAAGCGTTTTTTGGCGGACGCCGCGCACCAGCTCAAAACTCCGCTGGCAGGTTTGCGCATGCAGGCCGATTTGGCGCAGCGCCAGGACGCCAGCGCCGAGGAGCTCAAGCAGTCGCTGCGCCACATCGGGCGCTCCAGCATCCGCGCCACGCACACGGTCAACCAGCTACTGGCGCTGGCGCGGGCTGAGAGCAGCGCGGCGGTGCTGGCTCACCAGCCCTGCAACCTGGTTCGCCTGACCATGGATGTGGTTCGGGACTGCGTTCCACGCGCCATGGAAAAACGCATCGACAT
>Ga0214919_10008415_pt1 | contig 13591 bp, 14 predicted proteins | sample LL1503_MetaG_FD_177994 | JGI IMG/M metagenome (GOLD analysis project Ga0214919, IMG submission 177994) | Freshwater microbial communities from Lake Lanier, Atlanta, Georgia, United States - LL-1503 | ecosystem: Environmental > Aquatic > Freshwater > Lake | place: USA: Georgia | collected...
ACACCATCCAGCAATCCGCATATGAGCAACCATCTCTTCGTTCGTGGCGAGAACTCCTGTAACAAACTCATTAACCATTTGTTCGTAGAGTCCCATCCATCGCGCCATACCCCATACATGTACGAAATCATCAGGATCAATGGATTGAGCAAGACAGCGAACAAACACGCGAGGCCGAGCATTTTGAGGAATCTGGTCCATAATGTAAGGTAGACTCTCGATACCGGGCTGAAACATGTCTTCAAAGTAGATAACATCTTCATGTGTGACTTCTCCATTACGCATCATTTGAACTAGATTCATCATTTGGCTCATGCCAAAGTAACTGCGGCCATGTGCATCCAGCACCTGACCGACACTGATACTTTGTGTATTGTCGATAGTAGTGCCAGGAACGTAAACAACATCTAATCCACGTTGATCAAATACACGTCGATTCCATTCGGTAAGTTGTAGTGTGTAGCGGGCCTCATAACTCTCAAGTCCCATGTAGAATAGTTTACGCATAGCGACGTTGTCCTGCGAATCTGCGGCTATCTTCATCCCACATGTTCTTAGCATGTTTGCCCTGTGCAAACTTGTTATATTGTTGCCAAGCATAACTACGGAAATTATACAGATCTTCCTCTCGGTACCTGTAGCCGTAATCACGACAGAATTCCAAGTAGTTGGACAAATCTTCAAATGCTTGAAGGGCTCTAGGGTTAGCACGATATTGGGATTTACCCATGATAGTTCCTTTTAAGGGCGGTTGATAAAATTTTAAATACTTCTTCATTGCCTTTGGCATCATAATGATTGGTGGAACCACCGTTAGATGCAAAGAGATTGCTAAAATCGATTATATTTTTAAAACTGTAAATGGTTTTATAATCGATATTGGCAATGTGGATCACTCGATCTGCAACAGATTCAAGCAGTTGTTCGATTTCTTTACACAACAATTTATGTATGTCTTTTGCATAATCAAGATCAAAATAGTTTTCAATGTAATTTACAATAGGAACAAGATTTTTGTTTTTAACAGAGTGTGCTTTTATATCTGCATATAGCAAATCACAATCTTTGTGTAATACATCATTGTAATGCACTGGATGTTGTTTGACATAGATTCTGTAAGGACTGGTATGTGACACAATAATTCGATCGTAAGTATTTAGGTCTGCTGATTCAAGTTGTTTTAAAATTTTGTATTCGCTACATCCAGCCTGTGCCAAATTGACAATCTCATGTTGTTGCGACAGCATGTTTGGCCAACCTTGGCCCGGATACTTAATAGTCCAATCTGCTGCAAAACTATCACCACAAATCAATATTTTCATTTAAATTACAATTGAGCTACTGGGCCGAGAAAGATTATAAGAAATAGAACAGCCATTTTCGCCATCCTCTGACACTTCGATTATAACACAACGACCGGAGTAACGTGCAGCAATTTGGACATATAGGTCGTCGGCAATCATTTCACAGCTCTTGTAATCAAGTTGTAAAACACCGTCTTTGTATAAATTTTCTAACCAACGTTTGAATTGAATGAATTCAATATCTCGATCATTGTGGAACACATCGATCCATACTCTAAAATGGAATATGTGACGATGAGGACTAGCCAAAAAGCTAACATCATATTCGTCGCCAGTGGCCAGTTGTGGATCGGTTGCGGCCGCTGGATAGCAGTGGACACCTTCCTTGCGAAAGGTAACCCAAATCTGGCGCCCAGCAGCTGCTTTAATGCGTTCAATAGTTTCTCTTTGTTCTTGTATCATCTTTGCAATAACTCCATAGTTACAATTTTACCAATTGATTCTGACAAGTCCTGGTCAGAAGTGACAATATGTAATTTGACACGACTTTCGTCTTTCTTTTGGTCATACCAACGAGTTTCGATGATCGTGCCACCATTAACAGCCTGCACAGTAAATCTAATAGGATCTGGCAAGTCAATGCCAGAGGTTTCATCGTCACATACCGAAAGAGAACTAGGAATAGCACCACGTCCTCTTCGACGAGCAAGTTTCTCAGCTCGATCATCAACCTCTCTAATATTGCGATTAAAATCCCAACCCCATTTCATCAAGTTTGACCATAACCATCTAATCATTTTATTACCTCATCTTGTGTGTATTTAGACCAGTCTGTAAATACCGATCGTTTTTGTAAGTCGTGTAGGCTGTGACACCATACTCCGGGATTGGTTGCGGCAAAATCTCGGTCATCGATTTTGAGAGTGGCATTGTATCCAAACTGTTGAATGTAAGGCAGTTTGACTGAAATCATTGGAATAAAACGATCATGTTCTACTAACCCAGATTCTAGTAAGCCTTCAGCCTGTGCATGATCTAGATCCAAAGTGCATAACCATTTGTGGTCTAAGCAATCTTGAATCATCATTTCCCAGTCACGCCAGGCTTCTGCATCGTTGATCTCTAATGCAGGAAAACTTTGATTGGCTCCAAAGTAAATGTGTTCACAATCATTGTTCATGGCCTCTTGACGAACGATTTGCGAGTCCTGTAGGCCTACTACAAACAAGGTGCGTAGCCCAACGGCAGGTGTGTGTTCAACTTCGGTTCCAATAAAGAAACTAATGTTGTTGTGTCCATTTCTATTCATTATACAATTCCGGAAAAATTAAACGATGGGTTTGATTGGTTAGTTGATCAAATTCTTCATACAGAGGAAGATGTGTAGTTTGTCGTTGGGTCTTGGCCAGTTGTATTTGATCCATTAACCTTTTTTGCAGTATTGGTGGAAGTTGTTGACTATATTCAATGTTTTTATGATTTATTGATTGTAACACATTTTGTCCTACAAAGTCAAATCCATGACCTCCAGATTGGCTAACAATAAAAATATTGTCCGGAACCGTGTGTTTGAGTGCAACATCAATGGCTTCACTGATGCCAACGGCACTCAACGGAAAATAAACCATATTTGTTTGGATATCCGAAAAGTCCTTGGACAATTGATCCAAGTTTGATCTAAACTCGGTCCAATTGGCTCCGTTACGAATATACTCAAATCGACGACCAGTGCTCTCAAAACTGATTACAAACGTCACATCATCAAAGTTTTTTAACAATTGGTAAATTTTATTATTCTTAATTAATGTTAAATTGGTTGTTACTTCAATTTTAATAGATGTATTGATTTTTGATAAACGTTCTAGTAAATCAAAATTTTCTTTAATTAAAAATGGTTCACCACCGGCTAATTGTAGAAATTTTAGATTGGTCAAATCCGCATCGCTAACAGTTGGAAATATTCGAAACTTTTGAGTTATTCCTCTAAGGTCGGCCCATTTACTACTCAAACTAGGGCCGCAATACACACAATTGAGATTGCAGGTATTACTCCAACGCAAATCCAAATGCTCTAATTGAAACGAGTTGGCACTGTCAAGATCATGAAAAAAATCATTGTATTGATATATACTCCTGCGACTATCAGTGTCACCACCGGCTTCTCGATCCCAACAGCTTTGACAACTTGGATGTTGTTTATCATCAATTACAGATTTTCTTATATCTGCAAACACAGGATTATTTTTAACATCTTTGAACTGGTCAATTGACACCCTTGCAGTATTGATACAACATACCTTGCTCTTGCCGTCAGGATCTAGACTTAATCCAGCCCAAGGAGCAGCGCAGAAATGTTTTCTCATCCGGCCTCAAGTTGATCTAATTTAGATTCGTCGAACTCAACATCATCGTCTTCTTCTTCGACTTCTTCAAACAAGGCATTGAACTGGCTGTGTGCGTTTTTAGCTTTTTTACCTTTGAAACCACGTGTTCCTACAATGTCCATCCAATAACGGTCATAGTGTTCAATAATGGCTTCTGCTTCGGCACGATCTGCTGTGGCAAAGATAGCATCAACAATGTCTTTGAAGCGAGCGTAATCTCCATTTTGATTCCACATCATAGCAGGAAATGATCCGTTGTCATATTCACGATTAGCACGTTGAACTGCTTCAAGGTGCATCCAAACATTATGACCCATTAGTAATGCATAACTGAAACTGTCCCAACTAGTCTTGCCTTCCTTGCCAATCTTGTTTAGATCGCCGGGCTTGTAGTAACAAACATCTTTCATTTGTAACTGTAGACTAATCGGGCTTTCGTCAAAGTGATCGACCAACTTATCTGCTACCACTGCCTGTCCATATGGTCTAGTATCTGTGCTATACTTCTTATCATCAGCAATAGGACTCATGCGATAACACCACTTGTCGTTGTGCGGAAGATCAATGTGATGATATACCTGTCCGTTGGCTGTGGCCAAGAATGGACTAGCACAGTCGAAACTGATGGTGAAATTTGGATTGACATATTTACGCACAGCACGTTGAATGTCTGTGAGCAGGACTGCCCACTCTAGTTTACTTGTGCCCAAGAAATGCATCCAATCATGAATACCTTCTTGTAGCAACCCATCATGGCGCAATGCCACTAAACGTCGTAAAACCAAGTGAACATCACACATGTTCTGACCACCCATCGACCACCCATCAAAGTGTGTGTCTGGATATAAAGTAGGGTCACAATAGTGTTTCATTGTTTCATACCAACGATCGGCATCGGCATGATTGGCACCTTGCAACACGTTGAGCACTTTCATGCCACCGTTCTTGGCACCCTTACGATGACGCATATAGTAGTCGTTGTTATACCTGGTGGCCGCTACTGCTTCTTCTAAGGTAGTAATACCGCACTTGTCGCTGGCATTTTTGTCATGTATAACCCAAGTTGGAATATCTAAGGTCATACCGTAATTGGCAATTCCATCCAACCATTTGAGCACTGCTTCACGTTTCTTCTGTGCGGCATCCAACAAGTTTTGATAATTTTTTGCATGATCGATCTTGACATACTTGGTATTACCATTCTTGTCGTGCTTGGCAGTGCCATCTGGCTTGAGATCCGGCACATGTTCAATGCCCTTAGCTCGGAGTTCAGCCATCTTAGCGACGACTTCTGGACTAGTCGGATCGCGCCACTCGCCCTCCCATAGGCCCTTGGCAATTTGGAATCCACCCGAGTCCCCCAACATCACTGTGCCGGCTTCGCGGCCACGAACCATGTCCTCACTCCAGTCCTGCCGGGTAAGATCCAAATTAGCATGACCACCTGAGTATAACGACCACCGGTATGGAAATAGTCCTTTGGTGCTATTGAGCCAGTTCATCTGTTCCATATCCTTTAGTCCAGCAGGCATACGGGCAGGATCTACATAAGGACCGTTTACAGGATCACGCTGTTTGCCTATATAGGTGGCGTAGAATCCTGATATAGCTGGTAAGAATACAGCGTAATCGTTTTGCTTGGCGGTTAAGTTATCTTGCGACATACTAATCTTATATTACCATCCATACCGTTGTCAATCCCATACTCAGGATCATCAAGATCTACATCAAATACCAAGTATTCAGCATTGATAAAACTAAGTTCGGTTCTTACAAAATTTTCAAGTTCCGGTATGGTATAATTTTTAAATTTTTCAAAATCTTTTTCCAACATTCTTATTAAATTTAGAGTCAGAAAGCCATGACCATTTGGAGCGATCATTGATATAAAATCTAAAACAATTTTTCTTATTTGACTTAACGGTTGGAAATGCAATGAGTTTATTGCAAACACCGATTCAAAATAATTTTGATGGGATTGCAAAAAGTCATTGTCCACTTTTCCAGGCACGTCTCCATAGTATCTGCCAGAATCCAAGGATTCTTCACCTACACCAATAATATTAGGAATGTATTTTTTAAAAATATTCCAACCACATCCTAAATCGTATATCTCAGTTGGATTTTGATCGGTTAAAAATTTTAAATAATAAAAAGGAATGACCGAAAATTGACGTTGAGTTACAAATTGCCTAGGAGTCATATTCCTACGTATAATATTGTGGTCTCTACCAAATCTGCATATATCAAAATCTTGTTTTAACTTTGTATACAAATCTGTTGTTGTGAAGTATTCTTCAAAACGGCTTGGATTATAGGCATTTAGATTCTGTTGCATTATTTGCTTTGTGCTGGAATAATGTAAGTGTAAGTGGCCAATCCTGAATCAACTGTGATTTGCGCAGCACCATCATCACTGATACGCATAACTTTGTCACCGGTTAGATCCAAAATACTGATAACTGTTTTAATGGGCCATGACCATGTGCGTTTGAGTGTTCCGCTTACACCGGGTTGAAATACAAAGTTGCCAGCGTGTGTGCTATGGTCACCAAAGAAAAACTTTAGATCGCCGTTTTCAGTTTTGGCCTGAAAGTTGACTTCCTCGGCATTGGCTTGTGCCTGCATTTTAAGGCGTTGAATAGCGGCCACAGTGGGTTCAAATTCGATATGCCAATTAACACCTTTAAATTTAACTGTCTTGGCCTTTTCAGTTACAATCTCACTGGCCATAAAACGATAGGTGTTTTTAAAATCCTTGGTGGCATTCTGAAAACTAATGCCGTCGGGTTCACCTGTGGCTTTTTTTGTAACACTGAGCTCGGCACCTTCTTTGTATTCTGGAAGATTTAAAAGAATGTTAAGTTTTGCCAAGTTTGGCATGCCAAACAGGCCAATAAATTCTGGAACTGGGTTGGCATACTTGCCCTCTACCACTACGCTACGATCCTCGGCTACACCAAAGATATCGGTTGTTTTAGCATCGCCTGTGATTTTAACCAGGTCGATACAACCCAATTTCAATGTGTGTTCTACTAGGTCTAGTAAATGATCTTTCATATATTTCTCCTTGTGTTTGATTATACTGGGTTTATTTAGATTTTGCAACGGGTTTAGGTAATATTTTTGCCAGGCTCTGACCACCACGCAGTGATGATAACTGGCCTGACTTTTGAAATTCTATCCATACACTAGCGCCACCAGTTTGGTGACAAAATACTTCTTCGAATCCTAGATAGTTGGCCCAGCCTCTAACCAACGATCCTGGTGTGTAACCAGTGATGCCTTGTTCAACTGCCTGCATAGCCTGATGACGATCACAATCGTTGAATGTCATAGCCAACACGCCGCCTGGCAACAATTTTTGATAGATTTCTTCAAGATATATTTTTACCAATTCAAACGGGCGATAGTCTAGATAGTTATATACTAAACAGAACCCAATTTGTTGGTCAGGCAATCGATTTAGGACCGGGTGATTGAATGATTCTTTAATCACATAAGGTCGTACTCTGTTTTGATACACTGGATTAAATTGTTGTATTACAGGATCCAACAAATAATGACTTTCATCTACTAGATACAATGGATCGCTTGCTGTCATTTCATGTATAAATGGCTCCAGCATTGGATGTATAATCATCGACGGGTGTTTCCAATCGCAGTAATTAGCTACGCGACTCTTTAACGCTGATTCTGTGTCAGCATCTCTTCGCAATGGTTTATTACGATGCAATCCTAAATATTCTTCTGTTTGTGCATAGCCAGTTTCTAAGTATCTTTCATATTCGGTATAATTTCGATGTAGCCACGTTTGTCCTTGTTCAGCAATTAATTGTTTTACTTCGGATTTTAAGTCTATTAATTCTTTGTCAATGCTGACAAATACTGATTGTAATGCATGATTTTTTTCTTTGAGTCTTTGTTGAAATCCTGAATCAACCCCGGCTTGTGGTACGTCAACACGATCAATGATCAACTCGAATCTATTACTAGATTCATATTGAAGATCTTGCATAGTCAACTCTTCTAAATGATTATGTAGACGTATTAATTCAGTTAAATTCATATTACCACTCAAACAATGTTTGGAAAGTATTTTCTGTATTGGTGGCACTGGCCAAGTCCCACTCTAATACACCTAACAAGTTATCTAATTTTTGATCTACTACAGTGGCCTCCATTTCGCTGTCAGCGAACGGAAGTTCTTTAAACCATTGTGGTAGGTGTGTTTCGTCTGTGGGATAACCAATACTGGTCCATCCCAGTGGATTTTGTTTCAACTTACATACAATAGTTTTCATGCCATCTATAATTTGCATACTATACTTGTCGCCGTTCATCCTACGCAGATTGTTCCAGTTTAATGCAGCTCGCACATGTCCTGGCATGTTGGCTTTGCCCAGGCGCTCTTCTTCTTTGCCATACTTGGTCAAGTTGTTTACACGCTTGGGGCTACCTTTTTCCCAGCCTGGCCGCTCTTTGAATACGTATTTAAACTCGCGAATTTTTTCAATGATATCTTCACGACTTGTACCAAGTAGTACCTCGTTGAGAATTTGACTTAGGAATTCTTGAATAACTTTGGGTGTATCTGATCTTTTAAGATCAAGACCCATGGCCTTGACTTTGCCGGGACTGCCGTGTGTGTCTACACGTTTATTCTCTTTGTCATAATACATAACAGCATACCGCTTCTTGGTAATAAACAAGCCCTTGCTGGCTACAATCTCACGACCACCTTTGATAACACTGCCCATCTCACGTGGCACATGGAATGCAGTTTCCATAAAACCTGGAAAGCTATCATTGACTTGATCGGCAATACTGTTATACAGTTGAACGGCAATTTCTCGATTCCAAGACATAGTGCCTGCTTCTATTTCTTTTTGCAATACTGGATATGCTGTAAAATAACATGAGTCTGTGTCACCATAAATGATTGCTTCGCCCACATGGTCATATTTGCCAGTGATACATTCATTTACATAGGCATCCATGTGTCGGGCAATACTACGACCAGTTAAGGTCGTACTCTGTCCAATACGTTTGTCAAAGAACCTACAGCCCGGGTTAAGAATCGCACCATACAAACTGTTCAAGTTAATCTTCTTGACCAACTGACGTTTGTCCCAATATTCTTCATCTTCTGGGTTTTTGCATTCTTTAAGTCGGGCCTGCATTTCTTTACGTTCAGCATACCAACGTTTTAGCAAGCCGGGAATAACTGCTTCTTTCTCAAAAGTAAAGATAGTGCCATTGGCAGTGAGCATCCACGGACGGTTACTGTCAAAAATTATCTTCCATACATCGGTGGCACTGTGAATACTCTCTTCGCCATCTTGCCAGTCTATGGTAATTTCTGTGCCGGCTTGCATTTCCATCACTGCGGTATATTCCAAGGTGGCAAACAAACCCTCCCATGCCGCGGCAAAACTCGAACCACTACGCATCTTTTCACCGATATACCGATCAGTCATGATAGGGCGCAGTTGTCCCACAATAGTCTCTGGACCCATATTCAGCGCACGAATTGCCGAAGGATACAAACTGTTGATGTCTATTGATCCTACATACTCGTGTATGCCTTTCTTCGGAAATGCAACATAAGCGCCAGCGGCCTGAGTGTCTTCGTCACTGTAGCGTTCTTTGCGGTTGGGTACGACCATGCCACGTTCATGTGCTTCGTTAATAATGGCCTGTTCAGTCACAGCCACAGCACCCATAGTAGTTTGTAGTAGCACAGTATTTTCATGTGCTAAGGTATTAGCAAGATCTAAGAACTTTAATTTTTTATCTAGTTTGGCTAAAATCATTGTGTCTTGACGGTTGTATTCAATGAACTTTTTAAAGTTCTGATTATACAACTGATCCAGAGTGCCTTCAAACACTGTCTTGGTTTCTTGTAGTTCGTATTCAGCAATGGCATCCAAACTATAACTATGCCGTTCTTCATAAGTGTATTTGCGATACAGTTGCATATAGTCCATATGCACACGACCAATCAAGTCATAGGTTTCATTTTCAGCCCCAAAGCGTTCAAACACACGCTTCTTAGGATATTGATTCCACAAGCAAAATCTACGGGTGTCGTCTTTGCTAAGAACACGGGTAACACGATTTACAGTATAAGGAATATCATACCCCTCACTGTTCCAGCCCGATATTGCATCAGCGTCTTCGATGAGATCCAAGAATGTTTTTAACATTTCTTCTTCTCGATCAAACACAACGCAGTTTTCAAACTCTCGGGCAATTTCATCCGCAGTCTCACGACTCATGTGTTTGGGTGGAACAACCAAAGTGACCATTTGCTCTAGCCATTGCAGATAAACTGAAACAGCAGTGATGGCATTGAATGGATCTGTTGTTGGAGAGAAGCCACGATCTGGATCAAAGTCTACTTCAATATCGAAAAATGCTACATTAAGTCGAGGACCATCTTGTCCTTTGTAGTTTTCTTCTAAACAACGAAAAATTGGATTGATATCACTCTCATACAGTTGCTTGCCTGACTGTATACGAATTTCTTTGCGAAACTCTTTGTTGTTGCGAGTGCTGAATCTTGAAACAGGTGTGCCGAATAGGCTTTGGAATTTACCACGAGGATCCTCGTAATAAAAAATGTAGTTGGCCGGATATTCCTGATAGACTCTGCGGCCATCTTTCCGTTCAACTACATGAATACGATCGTGTTCACGATCAAATAGTGCATCTACATAACTCAAATTTTTCTCCGTTTATGGCCGGTTAGCCATGATTCATGTTCCTTACGGGAACGACTCGATTGTTGTAAAACAATATTTATAGAGTCTTGCCCACGCTGGTCAGAATTGTTTCTAACAATTCGTGATCTTGTTGTTCACGACCAAATTCAGCCTTGTGTGCCAAGCGGATGGCTTTTTTAAGCACGTTGGGTTTGATATCCATTTCCTCGGCAATGGCTTTGACTGTGTCGTTGAGACCTCCTGTTAAGGTTTCAATTTCCATCATAACCTGCATGCCTTCATTGATGACCTGTGTAAGTTTGGACTGTTCTGCACCGCTAAAAATTCTACTATTGGACATTATATTCTCCTGTGTAAGTCTTATTATTATACACGATTATTTTGGAAAGTCAACTGATTAAGTCAAAGATTCGGACAATTGACTCTTCGTTTTTTTGTTGGCATTGATCAAAGAATTTACCAGACAGGATATGATTTTGATTGTATCTGCTACTATCTTGTGTTTTATTTACTAGTTGTTCTACACTGTATTGATTCAACTCATCAATCAAATTGATGATACTTTCTGCTCTAGATATATTACCCGGGTCTGAATCCCAGGCAGTGTCAAAATCATAATCAAATTGTAATCCTAAATTTTCTAAAGTGCGATACGTTTCAAATTGGCCTACCGGTATAAATGCTGTGCCACCTAGTAGGCATGTTAAAGTTTTTTCTGTAAGAAATGGACCTGGCCAAATATATTGTTGCCCGTTTTCAACCATACCACTGTAGTGAAAACTTTCGTTGGTAAAAAGAATGGCACAATCTTGGTACAATGATTGCCACGGATTTCCTGTTAGCGTGTGGACACGTTCAGTACGGATAGCATTATAAAAATTATCAATTTTTATTTCTTGACCAAGATATTGATCACGAAACAGTTGTGTCAGTTGATCTAACTTAGCGTTTCCAGTCGGTTGCCATCCATGAACATTTTTTTCTTCCAACCAAGAATTCAACACTATTAACGATGATTCTCTAGCGACGTCTAATAATTTAGTAGTTATCCAAAGTTTGCTTTGACTTATGCGATTACATACTGCGCTGAATTTATACTTAGGATTTGTTTTTTCTTCAACACCAAACCATTCAATCATTTGACTTAACTGATGATGCCAATAAAAAAATGGTAAAAAATGGACCCCTGGAATTTTAAAATTATAACTTTGCCCATCAGCTAATACAATAATTGGCCCTGTTACTTGTTGTTTTTGTAACCAGGCTATATCTACGGCTTCTAGATGAAAACTTACGATATAATAATCGTACCCGGCTGGTAGATGTTGAACCGGACGAGTTGCAGTTGGCCAGCTCGGCCAACGTTGAAATAATGCAAAATAGATCTTTTTATCGGGTAATTGTTTAATCCATTCGTAGCCAGTAAAAGAAGGAATACGATCTTGTGTTCCTTCCTCTGGCAACGGCACTAGCATTTGATTGGATTTTCGATAGAGTCTGTTGGTTGACATCTGTTACTTATTGCTTAAAAATGGTCACTTTAAGTTTCACGGTAGCGAATCGTTACACTAGGCCAGCACCCGGCCCACCTCGCAACAAGTTGCGGTCCTAAGGTGATTCTTTACGTTGTTCTAAATATTTACTAATTTCTGCAGCCAATGATAGTTTTCCTGGATACTGAGCTTTTACTTGAGCAACACTGTCAATCACCAAATCGAACGTGGGTTTGGTTCTGTCCAAGGCATTATTGTCGTGCCACCAGGCTATGTTCCAGTGTCCCCAATCTGCAATTTTTTGATAATTTATGTTGGCTCGATATTGACTAGCAAAATTGGCAAACGATTCAATTTCGTGGTAATTGTTTTTTTGTATACAGAATCTAAACAACGCAGGTTTTTTAAAATTGTTTGTTACAAAATCTAATCCCAATAATAATTCATTCCAGTCTCCTCCTCTGACGCGAGCATAAGTTTCAGGTGTGCTGGCATCAATACTGATAGCAAAAGAATCAATTAGATGGCTAATATTATTAAGCAGTTCTTGATTGCGATAGATCAACGTTCCGTTGGTAGTAATATCTAACTTGAGATTGTTGTAAGGGTAATCTTGTAACGACTTTAAAAAATTTAATCCACTATGGCTGGCAAAAACTTCACCGCTTCCTACTGGAATCAGGTGTATAACTTTGTCAGGATTGATGAGTCCCCATTGTTTTATACTTTCATACATTTCGATTTGTTTATTGATGTTGTCTGAATGTTTTTCAATGATAACGTCTTCTCGACAACTGGGACATTTCAAATTGCAACTTCGATCCATGTCTAACTTAATAGTTTTTGGAAAATCTCGAGCGGCAGGCAACACAAGCGGACGATCGGGTAAGGTCGCTAAGTGGGCACAGGACCAACTACAATAGGTAAACTCTTCGTTGGCAATTGATTGTCTTACACGGTCGGCCGCTTCACTTGACCAAATGTCTTGTAGACTATTTTTGTAAATGTTGCCAATGGTGTAAGGCATAAATGCTTGACAATCGCACAACTGCACATCACCGTCTTCGTCGATTTGCAAAGCATCAAACGGCATGCGACAAAATTTTCCTTTGTATTTGGGTTTTTTGACCGGACTATATTTGTAAAATTTCAGGGTGTCGACATGCATATACGATTACTTATCGTGTTTCGTGTTGTAAAAAAATATTCGCTACGCTACTTGATACCAATGACCATATAGCGGGTATATTCAGTTTCAGGATCTTTTAATTTGAGTTCGCCGCTATAAATCACTTTGGACAATGGATACTGATCTACTATATCCTGTGTGCTGTGTGCGGCATTGCCAGGATCGTGGTCTCGGCTCTGCATCGCAACCAAGGTTCCTGCGGGTATATTATCAAACCAGGCTTGGCCCGGCATGTCTGTCAAGCTGGTATTAACAACAACACCGTTGTTGCCTAATTGACGATAATCTAAATTATTGGCATCCGCAAGCATGTATTCAGTATTGCTCATGCCTAAATAATTGTGTATGCGTCGACTGGCTTGTAAAAACTTTTGATCAGTTTCTACATTGATTAATTTTTTATATTTGATTACAGGATCCAATTCTAATAACACACCGAGATTGCCGTACCATGATCCTAATACATAGATAGTGCCCACTTGAGGAGCAATAC
>Ga0214919_10008416_pt1 | contig 13590 bp, 10 predicted proteins | sample LL1503_MetaG_FD_177994 | JGI IMG/M metagenome (GOLD analysis project Ga0214919, IMG submission 177994) | Freshwater microbial communities from Lake Lanier, Atlanta, Georgia, United States - LL-1503 | ecosystem: Environmental > Aquatic > Freshwater > Lake | place: USA: Georgia | collected...
CATTTTGTTGGTTTGTTTGCTAAATAAAAGGCTTTTACCCAAGTTTAATTAACTGGGTTTATCCGATTAGAAAAATTAATAACCGTTCGTGGTTTCTCCGCCTTGGCGGGTGCCAAGTTTCACCCAAGTTTGCCCATCGATGGAATCGGTGATAAATCTTACCGAGCCATCTCCGAATAGGAAATTGACGCCTCCTGAATGCTTGCTGGTGAAATCTTCCGCACGAAAAAAGCCATCAGCTCGGGGTGAATTAGGTTTGTGCGGATCAGAGGGCTTGCCCGTATGCCCAAGAATATAAAGAGCCGGGGTCGGGGTTTCGTCATCGAAATTACCACCTGGAAGTGCGCCCACCCAAGTGCAAACACTAGGAAGCGAACCCACAGCTTGTTTAGCAAATTTTGAACTTCGTTCACCCACAAAAAGGGTGTTGCTTAACCCATCCGTAACTTCAGCAATAGAAACTCCTCTACCGCGAAGCAACATTCCCAAGCCCAAAGCAGAATCAAAGTCTGTTAATTCTGCTTGGCCATTGATGCCTGCGTAAGAGCTTTTAGCGAGTTCGAAATTAGCTAGTATGTAATTTCCGTCCGGTCCCGACGAGGTAAGGGTCATTAAGTCAGTAGTGTCATCGGAAGGGTAAACCGTGCCAAAATTGTAAAAGGTGTTTAAGTCAGTGGCATCGGAAGGGCAAAGGAAACCTTTGATGACTGTTTTGCGAAAAGCAATAGCAGCAGCAGAGGTGTTGTTCATTGCAATGGAGTTAATATTAATGGATTTATAAAGCGGTTCTTGTTCGAGGTAGGGAAGAATCAGTGCGCCCCAGCCCCATCCTATATTAGGATCTGGATTTTTTGTAGCTGTAGCATTTACCGGGCTAGTAGTCATATTGTCGAGGTAACCTGCGGGAAATATACGATAGGTGCTTTCGTAATTCATGATTGCGAGGCCAATTTGCTTCAGATTATTGGCGCATTGAAGCCTAGCAGCGACGCTCCGCACTTTCTGCACTGCAGGCAAAAGCAAGCCTATCAGCATCCCAATGATGGTAATAACCACCAAGAGTTCGATCAGAGTAAAGCCTTTTTGCCGAGATTTGCAGATCATTGTTTACCAAATAATTGATGTTGCAACAAAGCAAAACAAACTTATATTCCCAATTGTATAATAGGCAAAACAAACTTATTATTCCAAATTGTATGATAAAATATTACTGTATCAGTATGGTTATTCTTTATGTGTTCGTTTTTTTGGGGTGGTAGGTTTGCTTTCTGTTTTTGGCATCGGAGAACTAGTAAACAACACTTATAAAGGTTAATAACCCCCAGCGACTTCTCCGCCTTGGCGTGTGCCAAGTTTTACCCAAGTTTGTCCATCGATGGAATCGGTGATAAATTTTACTGAACCATCTCCGAATAGGAAATTGACGCCTCCTGAATGCTTGCTAGTGAAGCTTTCTGCATGAAAAGAACCATCAGGCTCGGGCGTATTGGGTTTGGCTGGACTGCTAGGGGCACCTGTCCATCCAAGAATATAAAGAGCAGGGGTTTCGCCATCGAGATCACCACCTGGAAGCGCTCCCACCCAAGTGCAAACTCCCGGAAGTGTGCCCACAGCTTGTTTAGCAGATTTTGAACTTCGTTCACCCACAAAAAGGGTGTTGCTCAAACCATCGGTAACTTCAGCAATAGAAACTCCTCTGCCACGAAGAAACATTCCCAAGCCCAAAGCAGAATCAAAGTCTGCTAATTCTCCTTGCCCATTGATGCCTGCGTAAGAACTTTTAGCGAGTTCGAAATTTCCGCCCGTGCCCGAAATGGTAAAGGTGTTTAGGCCTGAATCGTCCGAAGTGCAAAGGAAACCTTTGATGACTGTTTTGCGAAAAGCGATAGCAGCAGCAGAGGTGTTATTCATTGCAATGGAGTTGATGTTTATTGATTTATAAAGGGATTCTTGCTCAAGGTAGGGAAGAATCAGTGCGCCCCAACCCCAGCCAGTAATAGGATCGGGGTTTGAGGTAGCTGCTGAATTCGGGCGATTTGTTGTCATATTGTCTAGGTAACCTGCGGGAAACATTCGGTAAGTGCTTTCGTAATTCATCATCGCGAGGCCAATTTGTTTCAGATTATTGGTGCATTGAAGCCTAGCAGCGGCTTCACGCACTTTCTGCACCGCAGGCAATAGCAAGCCTATCAGCACCCCAATGATGGCAATCACCACCAAGAGTTCGATCAGGGTAAAGCCTTTTTGCTGGGATTTGTACGTCATTGTTCACCAAATAATCGATGTTGCAACAAAGTAAAACAAACTTATACCCCAATTGTATAACAGAATATTACCGTGTCAACATGGTTATACTTTATTTGTTCGTTTTTTTGGAATGCTAGGTTTGCTTACTGGTGTTTGCCTCAAGGTTTAGCTTTCTAAAGCGAACGGCTTTCCTGTTCGCCGTTGACACGAACTTTCAAAAACGAATATAAATTTATATTCTCAAACAAATTGCGTGGAGATTTAGCATTCTCCCCGCCTTTTATTTTGAGATGCATGGATGCGATTTTACTTGTTGGGATAAAGGATGTGTCCCTTGGTATGCGGCATTGTGAGTTCCGTTCCGACAAACGATCCCCGGCAAAACCTTGATTGGTCTGTCTGGCATGCAGGTATTGCATCTGGCAAATCGAGTTCCATCAATTCTCACTTATTAAGAATGGTTCTTTGGTTGGCGAGCCTTCCCTATGGTGCGGTTGTTTGGTTGCGCAATCTGTTCTTCACAATTAACTTATTTAAGATAAGAAAAGTAGCTGTTCCAGTGGTGTGTATAGGCAACCTGACAGCAGGGGGTACAGGAAAAACCCCGTGTGTTGAATGGCTGTGCAGGGTTCTTTGCTCATTGGAATTGCGGGTTGCGATTTTAAGCCGTGGCTATGGTGGTGCGGGTGGTGCCAATGATGAAGCCATGGTGCTTGAAGATCGATTACCCGATGTGCCACACCTTCAGGGCCCTGATAGATATCTGATAGCTCAATCAGCTATTGAAGAGTTGGAAAGTGAAGTGCTGGTATTGGATGATGGGTTTCAGCATCGCCAGTTTGCAAGGGATTTGGATATTGTGTTGGTGGATGCAACGAACCCGTGGGGTCATGGATATTTGCTGCCTCGTGGGACATTGCGAGAGCCTAGGTCGGGATTAAAAAGAGCAGGGGCAGTTGTGATAACCCGTGCCGATCAGATTTTAGGGGAAAAGCTAACAAGCCTTCGAAATGAGATTACTAAAATAGCTCCGGGCTTAGTGCTGTGCGAAGCCATCCATCAGCCTGTGGAGATGATTTCTTGGGAAAGTGAATCGATGGAGTTGGAAGAGATCAAGGGTAGGAAAGTGCTTGCGTTTTGTGGCATAGGAAACCCTGGATCATTTATCAAAACATTGGAAAACCTAGGTGCAAGTGTCGTGGGTAGCAGGGTTTTTCCGGATCATCATGCGTATGCAAGAAAAGATATTGCGGATTTGATTGAGTGGGCTTCCCAGCTTGCAGATGGGGATACACTTTTGGTTACAACGCACAAGGATTTGGTGAAGATTCGCACTTCATCCTTGGGTGGAAATCTGCTTTATGCGCTTCGGGTTGAAATGCGATTTTTGTCTGGTGCGGAGCAGCTTCAAGCATTGGTGCGATCTAAAACTCTTTTAGTTTAGTCAGAGTGCTTTTTTACACGGAGGATTTTATAGTGACTTATACCGGAATCAAAAATATGAACAAACCTTTCGATCTTCAGGGTTTGAAAACCTACGATTTGGCATCTAGACCTTCCAAGGTCTTCAAGGAAGATTTGGGCAAGCCTTTGGGCGAGAATGCATCGGTTGCTGATTTGATCGATTCGCTACCCAATCAACTTGCTGGCAAAAGTATTCGCAGGGTGAGAGATCATCTGGTAAGGGCCGGATCTAATGGTAATACCGTGGTGGCAGCCATCGGTGGGCATGTGATTAAAACCGGCTGTGCTCCCTACCTGATTGATTTGATTCAGAAGGGGATAATCAAGGCGATTGCAATGAATGGGTCTGCTGCGATCCATGATGTGGAATTGGCCTTGGAAGGAAAAACGAGTGAAGATGTTGGCTCTATGTTGAACGATGGGAAGTTTGGAATGGCGCGTGAAACCGCAGATTTCTTTGCACTCGCAACCCGCAGGGGTGCAGATGAGGGCATTGGCCTTGGGGCTGCTGTTGGGGCATTGCTTGAAGAAAAAATGTGTAAGGCTCCTGAAGTCAGCCTTTTGCTTGCAGCCCGCAAAGCTAACATTCCTTGTACTGTTCATGTCGCTGTGGGCACCGATATCGTTCATATGCATCCGCATGTAAGTGGCGCAGCTATTGGTGAATCAAGTCATTTAGATTTTCGCATTCTATGTTCCGTGGTAAGCACCATGGCTAATGGTGTTTGGTTGAATCTGGGCAGTGCGGTGATCATGCCTGAAGTTCTTTTAAAGGCAGTCAGTGTTGTCAGGAATTTCAACTACGATTTGGATGGGCTTGTTTGTGTGAATATGGACAAGGAATCGCGTTACCGCAGTACGGTGAATGTACTTAACCGGCCTTCTTCCGAGGGCATTGAGATTACCGGGCATCATGAAATCATGTTGCCTTTGTTGCATGCATCTGTGGCAGCGGCATGGGCTGCAAGGCCGAAGTTTAATGAAGCGAAAGCAGCCTAATTCTTAGGGGAAGTCATGTCAAACGAAATGAAGCCTAGGCTAGTTACGCCTGAAGTTTTAATGCAGCAGGGAACCGACCTTGTTGATCTTGTGCACAAACTTGGGCAGCCAAAAATTCTTGTGCTGGGTGATCTGATGCTGGATCGGTATGTCTGGGGAGATGCAGAGCGCATCAGCCAGGAGGCGCCTGTGATTCTGCTTAGGGCAGAGCGCAGGGAAGAGCGCCTAGGTGGGGCTAGCAGTGTTGCAACCATGCTTAAGGCAATTGGCGCAAAAGTGCAAATTGCTGGTGTTGTGGGCAAGGATTCCAATGGCGAGCAATTGCGCAGCATGTTGATAGAGCAGGGGATTGACCCTGAAACGGTCTTGGTGGATTCTGAACGTCCCACTACGGTTAAAGAGCGCTACATAGGCAAAGCACAGCACAGACATCCACAGCAGATCATAAGGGTTGATTACGAGGTGCGTAATCATCTTTCAAAACATTTGGAAACCCGACTTGCGGAGTTGATCAAGCGCAACATTAATGATTTTGATCTTGTTCTGGTTAGCGATTACGACAAGGGCGTCTGTACTCCGGGTTTGCTTGCAAGTGTGATTTCCGATTGTAAAGCCATAGGCAAGAAGGTGGTTGTAGACCCTATTAGAGGTGGTGATTATCGTAAATACCATGGCGTTTCAACCATGACTCCCAACAGGCTTGAAGCTGGCCTTGCTACAGGCAGGGTGATCGAAACTAACGAAGATGGCTTGGCTGCTGCTGCATTATTGCGCGAGCGATTAGATATGGAGGCTGCCATTATTACCTTGGATAAAGAGGGGATGGCACTTTCCCATCAAGATGGGCGTACTGATATTTTTCCTACGAGAATTAGGCAGGTTTACGATATCACGGGCGCAGGAGACATGGTGCTTGCGGTGTTGGGCATGGCGCTTGCTGCAGGCGCTGATTACCCTGAAGCCATCAAGCTTGCAAATATTGCAGGTGGATTAGAAGTAGAAAAGATTGGTGTGGTTCCTGTTACCAAGGCTGAAATGATTGAAGATATTTGCAAATCTTCGCTTGCTAGTAAGGGAGAGAACCTATCAGGTATTGAAAAAATGCTGGGTCGTGATTCGCTTCTTCGCGAGCTTGAACAGTACAGGAAGCTGGGTAAAAAAATCGTCTTTACCAATGGTTGCTTTGATGTGCTTCATGCGGGGCATGTTCAATATTTGCGCGAAGCCCGGGCGCAGGGTGATATTCTTATCGTTGGGTTGAACAGTGATTCTAGCGTGCAAATGTTGAAAGGCCCAACCAGGCCCGTTAATAAGATTGATGCTCGTTCGGTGGTTATTTCAGGACTTGAGTGTGTTAATTTTCTCGCAATATTTGAAGAAAAAACACCCATCGATTTAATTCGCTTCCTTAAGCCTGATGTTTTGGTCAAGGGTGCTGATTACCATAAAGATGAAGTGGTAGGTGGGCAATTTGTTGAAAGTTATGGCGGTAGGGTTCACCTTGCTTCTCTTAGAAAAGGTTTTTCTACCACGGGTATTTTAGAGCGTTTGGGTGCTGCTTGATTTTCTTAAAAGGTTCAATGAATCTATGAATGTTGCGATTTTTCTTCCAGGATGGATTGGTGATGCGGTGATGGCTACTCCTGCCATCAGGGCGCTCAAACTCCATTTCCCCTCGGGAAAATTCGTCTGCGTTTCCAAAGCTTATGTTGCTCCCATTCTTGCAGGTAATCCTTGGTTTGATGAGATGATCCTTACGGGCGGAAAAAAAGGACTCTCCTTATTTGATGCTGCATCAGAGCTAAAAAAACAAAAGATTGATGTTGCTGTCTTGTTCCCAAACTCCTTTAGAGCTGGTTTGCTTGCATGGATGGGTGGTTGCAAGCGATCCATTGGATTCAACCGCTATTTCAGAAAATGGTTATTAACCGATTCCCTTGAATCTCCATGCGATGCAAAAGGCGATTTCATTCCTTCACCCGTGATTGATTCTTATAACCAGTTAGCCATGGTTGCAGGGGCACCCAATCCTGGGTATGAGATGCAGCTTTTTACTTCTACCGTTGAAGAAGAAATGGCTGAGCAAGTCTGGCGATTTGCATCTTTCAAAGATAAGCCTGAAGTCATTTGTTTGAATCCGGGTGCTGCTTTTGGTGCTTCGAAGCTATGGCCTGCGGAGCATTTTGCTACGCTTGCACGCGAACTTATCAGGCTTCGGGGCGCTGGTATTCTTGTGATGTGCGGACCCAAGGAAAGCGATCTTGCACTTCGCATTACTTCGCTTATTGGCCATCCTTCTGCTCGATGCTTGGCAGAACCTGGCATGCCCGATCTTTCGCTTGGTTTAAGCAAGGCTTGCATTAAGAAATGTCAACTGCTGGTGACAACGGATAGCGGGCCTAGGCATTTTGCGGCGGCGTTTAACAAGCCTGTGGTTTCGTTGTTTGGCCCCACTCATATTGAGTGGACTGATACTTATCATAAGAAGGAAATCAACCTGCAGAAGAAGTTGCCTTGCGGGCCCTGTCAGAAAAGAGTTTGCCCGCTTGAGCATCAGTGTATGAAGGAATTGATGCCATTGGATGTGTTGAGTGCAGGGATAAGGTTGTTGGATCAGCAGTTAGAATCTGCAAGGTTTTTAAGGTCGGTGGGATAATACTTGGAGTGAGTGTTTTGATTTCAAGGATGTTAAGAATAATGGGTGTGCTTTTTCTTCCTGTTGCAGGATTGCTAGGGAAGATATCTGGCATATTTGCACCTGCGAAGAATAGTTTTCTAGTGATTCGCCCCAGCAAAAGAGCTGTGTTATTTTCACAGGGAATTGAGAAGGCGGAAGATGTTTTCAACTTGGAAGGAATCAGGGTTACGGGGCATGGTTGGAAAACGGGCAGGCATGTATCAAGCGTAACTTTGGGGAGTGGAAAATCTGAGGTCAGGGCATTTTTGAAAAAAGAACACAACCGGGGTTGGGTTAAATCATTATTTGGGCAATCAGCGGGAGTGTTGCACGAGGCACGCATTCTTAAAGCGCTCGAGCACGAGGGCATTCCCGCTCCATCATGGGTTGCTGTGGGCAAAACCTCTTTGGGGCATTCCTTTCTTTTGGTTGAGGAAATTCCCGAGACTGTAAATCTTAAAACTTATTTTGCTGAGCAGCGAAGCCGTAGCCAGCGTAAAGAAGTTTTGCGCAGACTTGCTTGGATTCTTGCACGCATGCACACTCTTGGTTTTTCTCATGTCGATTTGTATTCGAAGCATGTTTTGGTCAATCCAGAAACCAGGATGGTCTATCTGCTCGATTGGCAGAGATCATTCAGGATGCGGGATCTTTCGTGGAATATAAGATCGGGCAATCTTGCGCGGCTTCATGCCACCTTGGAAGAAAGTATTCTTCGCCCCAGGGAAAAACTTGCCCTCCTGACTTCTTACCTAGAAGCTACCGCTCATTTTTCGCATAGTAACTCCAACATTCCGCAATTTCATCTGCTTGCACTTGATATTGATCGTGAAGCTATCAGGCTTTTAAACTACAGGCATGTTCGCGAAAAACGCAACACCCAGGTTACTCTGCAGCCACAAAACTGGATTTTCATCGAAAAACAAAATCTTTTTGTCACTTCCATTTGCTCTGAAGATGAAAAACTCCAACTCGATCAATTGCTCTTGGACGCCAAAAATCTGCATGTAAGTGGAAAGGTCGTACTGCGAAAATCCATCCCAGGCAATGACTCTGAGCTTCGCCTTCAATACCGCAATATATCATGGTTTGAGTCTCTGCTTTTTTCCTATTTCAAATCGCGTAAAGCCAAGGCCCCTGAGTATTCGCACGCTGCAATTCTTTACAAGATTCAAAGGCATGGTGTTTCAACCGGGAAAATCCTTGCTCTTGGTATTCGCAAAAAAAATCAGTTTTCGCAAGAATCGTTTCTACTTACGAGAGAGCCTGCACAAACCGTAGCACTTGATGAATGGTTTAAACAAAGATCAAATACTGAAATCAAAGATAGGCAGCAGGTGGTTTTTGAAGCGGTGGGAAGGTTGCTTGCCAAGGTTCATTCCTCGGGTTGCTATCTTAAGGGTAAGAAGACTTTGTTTTTAAGGGTGGCTGAATCTTCAATTCCACAGGTTTATCTTGATGCTGCCAACTGCCTTGAAGAAGCCCCCAAGGCAAATCCAAAATGGGCCAGTATCGATATGGCAAAAATGAAGCAAGTGCTTCGCTCCATGGGTGCAGAGCAGCAAGGGATCGTATGCTTTCGTAAAGCTTATTCCGATGAAATCAGCCATGATCCTCAGATTAAAAGTTCCAACCAGAGTGCAACGGGAGTGCTTGCAATGGATGTAATCTCGGGCGGCACGAAGTTGGCTACCATTCGCAAAACGGAATCTATTATCAATGAAATAGATATTAGTGAAATACAGAATGGCGTGTTAATTCAAGTTCAAAAAGATGGCAGCTATGTGAAGTTTTATTCCAATCCGGAATGGATTGCCCACTATGGTGAGGATTGGACTACCCGGGTGATGGATATTGGGGTCACGGATAGGTTTCATTCGAAACAGGGTCGTTCGGTGGGCCGGATTATTCTTCCGGGTAAAGATGGGAAACCCGAACTCTGTTTCTATTTGAAAAGGCATTACAAGCTTTCGTTTTGGGAAGGTTTGATGGGTTGGTTGTTTCCTAAAAAAGCATGGTCTCCTGCGCTGCAAGAGTTCCATCATCTTGCAACAGCGAGACAATTGGGTTTACAGGTGCCTGATACCGTTGCAGCGGTTGAGTTCATTGGGCCGGGCACAAGGCTTAGAAGTGCACTCGCAGTTCGTGAATTGGATAATATGATCCCGCTTCATGAAGCCATTCCTTTGGCATCGGTTAGGCAGACGCCCCAAGCATTTCGCAGGTGGAAAAAATCACTTGTTAGTGAAATGGCCCGCATGTCAAGAATCCTGCATGATCGCAATTGGTTTCATAAGGATCTTTATTTGTGTCATTTTTACATTGATAAGAATGACACTTTTAGGACTCCTAATTGGAGAGATAAAGTGGTGCTGATTGATCTACATAGGCTTTCAAGCCATACCTGGACTTCCCAGATTTGGAAAATCAAGGACCTTGCCCAGCTTATTTATTCTTCTGAAATCGAAGGTGTTGATGATCGGGATAGGTTGGAGTTTTGGCGCTGCTATAGAGATTTAGGCCCTAAATCTAGCTTGGATCGGATATTGCTTTATGTCATTAAGTTAAAGTGGGGGCGTTATAGACGCCATAACTTAAAAAAGAAAGCGGCTTAGGTCTTTGAAAATGAAGCTTAAGTTTATTGCCTTGATTGGTCGAAAACAAATGAGTGTATTGATTGTTTTGATTTGTAATTAGAATTGGAGTGGTTCAGGTAAGATGGATATAGCTTTTTGCTATGAAAGTGTTCTTCCCAAGCGTGGTGGGTGTGAAACCTACATCGCTTCATTAGTTCGCAGGCTTGCTGTGGATGGGCATCAAATCCATCTTTATGCAAGTCGATGGGATGCTTCTGCATTGCCTGCTTCCGTGATTTTTCATCAGGTTGATCTTCCTTGGTCTCCAAGATTCATGCGCCCTTGGTCGTTTGGTTCTGCTTGTTTAAAAGCACTTAAGGGGCAGGATCATGATGTGAGCGTTGGGTTTGATAAAACCTGGGGCCTGGATGTTCTATACCCTCAAGGCGGTTTGTTTGCAGCTACCGCAGAGCACAACCTTTTAAAATACAAGAATCCTACGGTTCGCAAGGTCGTTAAATTCCTCAAAACATTTGATATTTCTCACCAATCTTTTCTGATGCTTGAACGATTGCAATACCTCGGCATGAAAAAATCGATCGTAATTGGTATTAGTGAAATGGTGCGTGATCACTTCCAAAAATATTATCAGATTTCTGCAAACGATCTTCGTTTGGTTCGCATTGCAATGGATCCCAACCGCTTTCAGGAAACCGACAGGCTCAAGCGCAGAATCGAATGGCGTCAGCAGTGGAATATCGATCCATCTGATTGCATGGCATTGTTTGTTGGGATGAATTATCGGCTTAAAGGTTTGGAGCCTTTGCTACATGCGATGAAGCTTTTGCCTGAAAAGAGCCCGATCAAGCTTATGATCGTGGGCAACAAGCATACGGGCGGTTTTGAAAAGCTTGCAGATAAACTTGGTGTTGCTGATAAAGTTCGCTTTGTTGGGTTTTGTGATGACATGCGGAATTGTTACTTTGCCTCTGATTTCCTTGTTCATCCAACCTTTTATGATCCTTGCTCTAATGTTGTTCCTGAAGCCATGGGTTGTGGCTTGCCTGTGGTAACAACCCGATACAACGGTGCATCAGAATTCATCACGCAAAACAAAGAAGGCATCGTGATTGATGATCCGCACGATCACGAAAAGCTGGCTTATAGCATGACGCAATATGTTGATAGCCAAACCAGAATAGCAGCAGGTCAAGCCGCAAGGAAGACTGCAAGCTTGTGGACTTTCGAGCATCATTACAAACAGATGCTAGCTGTATTCATCGAGGTTGCAGCCAGAAAAGCCCACGAAAGAGAAGTTCAATCCTCTTCTTCTGCAAGCACCTGAATACAATCACATTGATTGGTTAAGCCTGCCCACAAACTTATTACGCTGCTGCTCAATTTTTTACTTCCCAACCATCGCTTAAAACTAAAGCCCTTTGCTTTTAAAGCGTTTAATGATGATTCTCGAAGCCAGCTTGAATGCCTGATATGCTTCATTTCCAACACCTTTAACCCTGCTTTTCGAAGCATGTTTTCCAAGCTCTGCGGATTAAAAAATAGCAGATGCCTCGGGAAATCTATTCCCAGCCAGTCTTCTTTAAACCATCGATAAGATAGACTTTCAATGTTTGGTACCGAGATGGAGATTTTACCTTTTGTAGTCAGATGATTTCTTGCTTCGTTCAAGGTTTCAATCGGATTGTGCAGATGTTCCAATACCTGCCTTAGGGTGATGCAATCGAATTTAAGTTCAGCAACTTCCGGATGATCGAAATCTCCCCTTAAGGCTTTTATTCCTGCTGCATTTGCAACTGCTATGGCATTTGCTGAAGCATCCAACCCTGTTACCTCCCACCCCAACGCTTTCATTTTTAGAAGGAATGCACCATTACCGCACCCGTAGTCAAGCAGTTTTGCATTAATCTCTGGCGGGGGCGAAGAGAATTCTTTGCTACTTTTTTTATGGTGTTTGATTTTATTGGCTTGATGCGGTGCATAATCATCGGAGTAAAATTTTCCGATGATGTTGCGATTAGGCCTTGGAGAAAGAAAGACGAGTTGGCAATCCGGGCAGCGGATTAATTGAGCGTGGCTATGCTCGTGGGTTGCATTGGGTTTGAGGTTTAGAAAAACAAAACCCCGGTTGCATTGGCAACCAGGGCAATCTGTTTTCTCCCAGTCAGCAGCAGGATCGGGGCTCATTTACCTTCGGTGTACCTGCTTAAGTATTCGCCGGTGCGCGTATCAATTGCAATCAGTTCGCCTATGCCGATGAACGGGGGCACAGTGATTTTAAGGCCGGTTTCGAGGATTGCTGGTTTGAATTGAGCAGCAGCGGTTGCGCCTTTTAATGCAGGGTCAGTTTCGACCACTTTAAGATGCACGGTTGGAGGTAATTCGAGCGAAATGGGCTTTGCTTCGAAAAAAGTTACATGCACAATATCGTTTTCTTTAAGATAAAAAATCTGGTCGCCCACCCAGTCTTTATGCAGTGGGGTTTGCTCGAAAGATTCTTGATCCATGAAAATGAAATCATCGCCATCGCGGTAAAGATACTGAGCTTCCCTTTTATCAAGATATGCTTGTTCAACTTTGTCTTGGGGGCGAACCCGACTTTGCAAAGTATTGCCATTGCTGATGTTCTTAAGCTTCAAGCTAAGAATAGAGCGCAAGTTACCAGGGGTATTAAGATCGCGATCAATCACTTGGAAGAGTTGACCACCTTCGCCCACGATAACCATACCTTTTCGAACCTGACTATAATCAATTGATGACACATGAACCTCCAGACAAATAAAACATAAAAAACGCTGGGATATATATTACAGTCAACTTACCATCAAATGAGGGTAACGTGAAGGGGTATAAGAAGATAATCATGTTTAAAATCTATTTTTGTGCCTGCATGTCCGACAGGGAAAAATAGATTTTTTGATCCCTTGGGTTGGAATCAGGCATGATGGTTGCGGAGAATTTCTTCGTTGTGGGTGGTGCAAATTCCAAGCGTGTGATCTCCCAGGTTTCTGCATCGATCTCTTTTTCGGAAACCTGCCAGTTGGGAATCCAGACCTTAAAATCATGCTTCCCCTGAGGGAGATTTGCAATTTCAAAGGCTCCATCTTTGTCGCATCGGGCAGCATAGGGGTGTGATAACACGAAAAGGTGGGAACGCATCCAAAATTGCCCAGTGCCGGTGGTTAAAGTTACAAGACCTGTTTTGGTGAATACCCTATGAACCGGTTTGTTTTTGTTAGATAGGGGAATGCTGAAAAAGGCATCACCCCGGGCCCTAATCGAATAAAAGAAGTCCTGCTTGTTCACAAAATCAACCCCATCCCCAAGCATCACAAAACCAACGGGTGATGATGTGCCATCCTGATTGATTTGCATTTTGAAGTGGTTGGTTTCCACCTCTATTGGCGCAAAACTTACTTTGTTAAGGTCGTTTGTTTCGGGAACATCCAAGAAGATGACGGCGTGCTCAATGCCCTTGTTGCTGGGGTTTATTCTGGGTGAGTTGGGGTTGGCCCATGCAAGCCTTGGTTTGTCAGCATGTTCGCTTAAAGGGCTTATTGGCCCGTTAAATCCCTCAATAATTGGGGTCGCCCCAGACCAGCAAACCTG
>Ga0214919_10008417_pt1 | contig 13589 bp, 14 predicted proteins | sample LL1503_MetaG_FD_177994 | JGI IMG/M metagenome (GOLD analysis project Ga0214919, IMG submission 177994) | Freshwater microbial communities from Lake Lanier, Atlanta, Georgia, United States - LL-1503 | ecosystem: Environmental > Aquatic > Freshwater > Lake | place: USA: Georgia | collected...
TTGAATTACTGAACCGAAGTGTTGGTGGGGTCTCGAGGGAGTATCTAGTAATTGAATACGCATCTTCAAAGCGGGGTCAACCCGCCGATAGATTATTTGTCCCAACCGACACATTGGAGCAAGTTACAAAGTATGTTGGCGGTGAAGCTCCAGCGCTACATCGAATTGGTGGTGCTGACTGGCAAAACAGTAAACGCAAAGCTCGCAAAGCAGTTAAACAAATTGCTGCTGAGTTAATAAGGTTATATGCAGCCAGAATGAGTTCTCCAGGTTTTGCTTTCTCTCCTGATACACCATGGCAGAAAGAGCTTGAAGATAGCTTTTCATTTGTCGAAACTATTGACCAACAGGCAACCATTGATGAGGTTAAGCGGGATATGGAAAAGCCAAATCCAATGGATCGAATAGTTTGTGGTGATGTTGGTTATGGAAAGACAGAGATTGCAGTACGTGCTGCATTTAAAGCTGTTCAAGATGGCAAGCAGGTAGCGATATTAGTTCCAACTACTTTGCTTGTGCAGCAACACTTCAATACCTTCACAACTCGCTATTCCGGCTTTCCAGTGAGAATTGCTGCCTTATCTAGATTCAACTCACCAAGTCAGAGTAAGGAAGTAATTGCAGGCCTTAAATCTGGTGTGATTGATGTTGTAATCGGCACACATCGGCTACTTTCAAAAGATATCCAGTTCTCAGATCTTGGATTATTAGTAATTGATGAAGAGCAAAGGTTCGGTGTTGAGCATAAGGAGGAGTTGAAAAAAGCAAGAACAAATGTTGATGTTTTAGCCATGTCGGCCACCCCAATACCTAGAACTCTTGAGATGGCAATTACTGGTATTCGCGAAATGTCTAACATAACTACTCCACCAGAGGAGAGACACCCAGTTCTAACTTATGTTGGACCATATGATGAAAAACAGGTTGCCGCTGCTATCCATCGGGAATTACTTCGGGATGGTCAAATATTTTTTATACATAATCGTGTTGAAAGTATTGAAGCGGTAGCTGAGAGAATAAAGAAACTTGTACCAGAAATTAAAATTGGCATAGCTCACGGACAAATGAATGAGAGAGCCCTTGAAGATGTAATTCTCGCTTTCTGGAATAGAGAGTTTGATTTACTTCTTTGCACAACAATCATTGAAAGTGGAATTGATATCCCAAATGCTAATACCTTAATTGTTGATAGATCAGATCTATTTGGCTTATCGCAGTTGCATCAGCTACGCGGTCGAGTCGGTCGAAGTAGAGAGCGAGCATATGCATATTTTCTCTATCCAACTGAGCAGCCAATTACTGAGCTCGCTCATGATCGATTAACCACGATTGCAACAAACACAGATTTAGGTGCTGGCATGCAGGTTGCTTTAAAAGATTTAGAGATTAGAGGTGCTGGAAATTTACTTGGTGGAGAACAATCAGGTCATATCGCAGAGGTTGGCTTTGACCTATATATGCGAATGGTGGCAGATGCAGTTGATGAGTTTAAAACCGGTTACTTTGAAGATAAATCTAAAAACATAGAGTGTAAAGTTGAATTACCAATAAATGCTCATTTACCTGTTGAATATATTGAATCAGAGCGCTTGCGCTTAGACCTGTATCGAAGGCTTGCAGATGCACATAATGAGAGTGCACTTAATGAGATCAGAGATGAGATGAAAGATAGATTTGGTGAACTACCTCCGGCTGCAAATGAATTACTTGCAGTAGCTGGCCTTAGATTATTTGCTAAGAGCTTAGGCTTAACTGACATTTCATTTTCCGGAAAAAATCTTCGGCTTATGCCCGTGGCTTTGCCGGAGTCTGCACAAATTAAACTAAATCGGCTCTACCCCGGATCTATCTATAAAAATGCCACTCAAATCCTCCTGGTTGCAAGGCCGAGTAGCCCAAATTGGATAGATGATGCAGAGATAGGGAATACTTCAACCCTTGCGTGGGTCGAAGAGGTTCTGCGTAATTTATTACAGCCAATTAAGCCTGCTCAAAGCGAGTAGAGACAAGAGGATGCAATTGCTTAAAAGAATAGCTAGCTTACTTTCGATTGCAATACTTTTAACAGGTTGTAGCAGTATGGGCACGGGCGTAACAATTGGCGACAAAGAAATTAAATCAAGTGAGATTCAAAAATCTGTAGATGAAATTTTAGAGGCTAGAAAAAAAGTTGATACAACTCAAATGCAATTAGTTGTAGGTGCTGAATTACTCAGAAACCAAGCACAATTTGTGATTATAAGTAATTTACTCGATAAAATTGCAGCAGATAATAAAATAGTTGTTTCTGAAGCTGAAGTTTCTGCAAGGCGAGCCGATGTAGTTGCACAGGTAGGTGGTGAAGCTTCACTACCAAATGCATTAGTAGGATCTAGTTTAGCTGCCTCAAATCTTAATGCGTATCTTAGAATTTTAATTATTTCTGAAAAATTAAACGCTGCAGTTGTTTCCTCAGGAATCCCTGTAGAGCAAGCAGGAGAAGCGGTAACAAAAATTGTTGTCGCGAATGCAAAAAAACTAGGTATTAAAGTAAATCCCAAGTATGGAACATGGAATCCAGATAGTGCGTCAATTGAAATCGGTGACGTAACTGGTGGCGCAGTAACTCCACTTAAATAGTAGTTATTAAAGTTATGAGTTCAGAGCTAACTCGACTACGCGAGGTGATGGATAAACTTCGCTCACCTGGCGGGTGCCCATGGGATGCTGAACAAGACCACAAATCGTTACTTAAATTCCTACTTGAAGAGTCCTACGAATTTACTGAGGCTATTGAAGATAATGATCGCGAAGCGATGCTAGAAGAGCTAGGTGATTTACTTCTTCAGGTTTACTTTCATGCACGAATTGCTGAAGAGGATCAGGAACAACCGTTTGATATTGATGATGTTGCAAGAACAGTTACCGATAAATTAATACGCCGTCACCCACACGTATTTTTAGATACGGTTGTAAAAAATAGTAGTGAAGTACTTGAAAACTGGGAGCGACAAAAAGCGGTTGAAAAAGGGAGAACCTCAGCAATTGATGGTGTACCACTTGGCCAACCAGCACTTCCATTAGTAACAAAATTGCTCTATCGAGTAAGTAAATTTGATTATAAATTAGATTTAGACACATCTTTAAATCTTCCAGAAAAAATTGACGAGGATAAATTAGGCGCTTTGCTAATGGGATTGATTTCTCAGGCGGTAGAAAAAGGTATTGACCCAGAGGCTGCGCTGAGGTCTGCAGCAAAATCTCTAATTTTGCAAATTCAATCCCAGGAGTCAAGGTAGAATAAGGGCATTAAATCAGCGTTGAATTAATAAATTAAACATCAGGAGATATCAGTGTCAGTAATTAAATCAATCATTTCACGAGAAATATTAGATTCACGCGGAAATCCAACTGTTGAGGTTGAAGTTACTTTAGATAATGGAGTTGTAGGTAGAGCTGCAGTACCAAGTGGAGCTTCAACTGGTGCGTTTGAGGCCGCTGAACTTCGTGATGGAGGTAAGCGCTATTTAGGAAAAGGTGTATTAAATGCACTCAAAAATATAAATGAAAAATTAACTCCAGCAGTTATTGGTTTAAAAGCTGAGGATCAAAGATCGCTCGATGAAAAAATGATCGCGTTAGATGGAACTAAAAATAAATCTAATTTAGGTGCAAATGCAATTTTAGGTATATCGCTAGCAACTGCTAGAGCAGCGGCTAATAGTGCGAATCAATCTCTATTTAAGTACTTAGGTGGCAATGATGCAAAAACATTGCCAGTTCCAATGATGAATATTTTAAATGGCGGAGCACATGCGGATACCAATGTTGATATTCAAGAGTTTATGGTGGCACCAATTGGAGCTGAAACTTTTAAAGAATCACTACGTTGGGGCGCTGAGGTTTATCATAGTTTGAAATCAGTATTAAAGAAAAAAGGATTGGCAACAAGTATTGGTGATGAAGGTGGTTTTGCGCCAAATCTAGATAGTAATCGCGCAGCACTTGATTTAATTCTAGAGGCGGTTGAAATTGCCGGATTTAAAGCTGGTAGAGATATTGCGCTAGCTATGGATGTTGCTGCTACTGAGTTTCATGAAAATGGAATGTATAGCTTTGAGGGTAAAAAGCTAAGTTCAGATCAAATGATTGAGTATTACGAACAGCTAGAGGCTACATATCCATTAGTTTCAATCGAAGATCCATTAGATGAGGATGATTGGGCTGGCTGGGCTAAGTTAACTCAAGTGCTAGGCGAGAAGATTCAAATTGTTGGTGATGATCTATTTGTAACTAATCCGGAGCGCTTACAACGAGGAATTGATACAAAAACAGCGAATGCCTTACTTGTAAAAGTAAATCAAATTGGCAGCCTAACTGAAACCATTAATGCTGTTAATTTGGCACATAAAAATGGATATCGATCAATGATGAGTCATAGATCGGGCGAAACTGAGGACACCACAATTGCTGATTTAGCGGTTGCGCTGAATTGTGGCCAAATCAAGACTGGTGCTCCTGCGCGTTCTGAGCGAGTTGCAAAATATAATCAACTTCTAAGGATTGAAGAAGAGCTTGCGGTAAATGCAATTTATGCAGGTCGCTCCGCATTTCCTAGGTTTAGAAAGTAGAATAAATTATGGCCGGCCGAAAATTTTTCGCTGCAGGCTTAATCTCTTCCTCTCGTAAATCAATTAAATCTGGATTAAATCGACGAGGGTTATCTAACCGTGCATTAATTGTTGGAATTGTTTTATTTGCACTTGCCGTAACCCTTGCGCCGCCAATTCAACATTACTTCACGCAGAAAGCGCAGATTAACTCTTTGCGCTCACAGGTAGCTGATAACCAAGCGATGTTAGAAAAAGCTGCTAAAGAGTTGGCTTTATGGGATGACCCAGAGTACGTGGCAAGCCAAGCAAGGGCTAGATTACATTTTGTTTTCCCTGGTGAGCGCCAATATATTGTTGTTGGAAATGATGAGATTACAAATACTGGGCAACAAACTAAAGTGTCTGAACAGTTACCAATTGGTCTGCCATGGTACTCAAGATTGATCGCTTCAATAACAAGTACAAATGTAAATCGTTAAAATGGTTAAACCAGCAAACCCATTTTCACCTCAGCTACCATCTGAAAAAGATTTAGAAACGGTTGCCGCGCAATTAGGCAGAACTCCGAGAGACGTTTTGGCAGTTGCTCACAGATGTCCATGTGGTGAGCCTGATGTTGTGCAAACACCACCACGGCTGGCAGATGGCACACCATTTCCAACCTTTTACTACGCCACCTGTCCAAGACTTACTGGTGCGATCTCAACACTTGAAAGCTCGGGCCTGATGGGGCAGATGAATGAGCGGTTGCAAAGTGAGCCAGCGTTGGCCGGTGGCTACATGTCTGCTCATCTTGATTATGAGGCATCTAGAGCTGCGATTGCCAAGCAAAACAATATAGATGTGCCAGAGCTATCTGGAATAACTGCTGGCGGAATGCCAGATCGGGTTAAGTGTCTTCACTCATTAGTTGCTCATTCACTTGCTGCAGGAGTTGATGTAAATCCACTAGGTGATGAAGCATTAGTAGCACTTGATAATTGGTGGACAAGTAGGCCGTGTAGCAATATTAGTAATTTAACAGTATCGGAGGATAAATGAGTCGGGTCGCTGCTATTGATTGCGGCACGAATTCAATTCGATTACTGATTGCCGATATCACAATTGGTAAATTCCAAGAAGTACTACGAACTATGGAGATTGTAAGACTTGGACAAGGTGTTGATGAGAATAAGTCTTTTCATCCTGATGCAATTGTTAGAACTTTAACCGCAGTTAAATCATTTAGAGATCTAATAGCTAGTAAAGGCGTTGAAAAAATTCGATTCTGTGCCACTTCTGCAACGAGAGATGCAGCAAATAGAGATTTATTTATCGATGGTGTACGAGAGATTTTAGGTGTACAAGTTGAGGTTATTCCAGGTGAGGAAGAGGCAAGACTTTCTTTTCTTGGCGCAACTAAAGAATTAGATCAGAATCAATCTCCATTCTTAGTGGTTGATATTGGTGGCGGATCAACCGAGTTTGTACTTGGTAGTGAAAAAGTTGATTCGGCTAAGAGTGTTAATATTGGTTGTGTTCGAATGAGCGAGCGGCATTTAACTTCTCAACCACCTACTATGGATCAGATTGCTAAAGCAATTGTTGATATTGATTTTGCTATTTCTCAGGCAGCAAGTGTTGTTCCAATTACAACAGCTAAAAGTTTAATTGCAGTTGCTGGCACAGCTACAACTGTTGCCGCCGCTGCTCTTGAATTATCTGAGTATGACCGATATGCAATTCATCTATCTCGAATTTCTGCTGAAAAAGTTCACAAGGTGGCACAAATGTTTCAAAGTATGAGCAAGGATAAGATCGCATCCCTTGGATATATGCACCCAGGTAGGGTTGATGTAATCACAGCAGGTTCCTTAGTTTTATCTAGAATTATGGCAGCCACTGGGGCAAGTGAGTTTGTTGCATCTGAATCAGATATTTTGGATGGAATTGCGTGGTCGCTAATCAATTGAGCGAAGATATGATGGATTTGGCGGTGCAAAAGACAGGTAGATTTACCCCCTGAAGATTCGCCCCTGTAGCCCAATGGCAGAGGCATGCGACTTAAAATCGCACAAGTGTGGGTTCGACCCCCACCGGGGGCACGCTCAATAATCGCGAATCTTCAGCAAATATTAAGTTTAAACTGGCTAGTAGGAATAGCAGCGGGAATCGAGAATCATTAATATTTGTTTACTACCTAAGTAAGTAAAACCAAAATTACCTAGTTACTTACTTCTATAAAAGGAGATGAATGAAAAGCTCAAACCCTGTACTTGGCAAGGCATTTAACCAACCTAATAACATGCAGGTTGATCAATTAGAGCAAAGTTATAACGCTCCAGCCGCCTCATCAATGCGAACAGGTCGGATGACAATTGAAGATGTCGTCGCAAAAACTGGATTTTTATTTGCAATATTAGTTGTAGTAGGTGCGGTCGCATGGCGTGCAAATCTTGGTATGGGCGCGGTAATGCTCGGCTTCCTTGGCGGCTTTGGACTTGCCATGGTGATTAGTTTTAGTAAAACTATTAAGCCAGGGCTAGTTGTCGCTTATGCAGCTGTAGAAGGATTAGCACTTGGCACACTTAGTCATTACTACGAAAGTTTTTACCCAGGAATCGTTAGCCAAGCAGTCATTGGCACCATAGCCGCATTTGCTGGTGTTTTGTTTATGTACCGCTCCGGCAGACTCCGAGCTACTCCACAATTCACTCGTGCGGTAATGGGAGCAGCAATTGGCTACTTCATACTTGGATTAGTCTCACTTGTAGCATCATTTTTTGGTGTTGGACAAGGTTATGGTTTTTACGGAGTATCCGGCATTGGCTTACTACTTGCAGTAGCAGGTGTTGCACTCGCTAGCTTCTTCCTAGTTCTTGATTTTGATCAAATCGAGAAGGGAGTTAGAGCTGGTGTGCCAGAGAAGGAATCTTGGCGAGCATCATTTGGTTTGATGGTAACTATTGTTTGGCTATACCTTGAGGTATTAAGACTTATTTCTATTTTGCGTAACGATCGCTAATTAGACAAGTAAATCAACAGGAGCTGTGAGCGATCACAGCTCCTGTTGATTTTTATCAATAATTAGATCAGTTTTTAAATGCGACAATCTAGTTTCAGGAAGAATTGTTGATAACAAAATTGCAAAAATCCAAATTCCAGCAGAGAATAAAAATGCAGTTTGGTAACTATAAGTATCAGTTAAGAATCCAACAAGTATTGGGCCAACAATCATTCCGGCGTCCCCTGCCATCTGCCATGCAGCTATAACTTGACCTCCTCTGCCACGGATAATGTCTCCAACTACACTTCCAGGTGCCGTACCAACAAAAGCACCACCTAATCCCAAAAGTGACATTGAAATGAAGTAGAGGCTTGGTTTAGTTGTAAAGGAGAGTGTAAGAATTCCCAATAAAACAAAAACACTGCCAATAAGTAGCGCTGCTTTTCTTCCTTTTTCATCTGAAAATCTACCCGCCCTAAGTAGAAATAAACCTTGAAAGAGGGCGCCAATTGTTATGCCAAGTCCTGCAACTGAGGCGGTAGAGCCAAGTTTTTCAGTAACAAATAATGGCAATATTGATGATCGAAGACCAAATAGAACCCAGTTACTCAGAAATGCTAAAACTAATGCAATTTGAAAAGGTCGAAGTTTAAATGCTTGACCTAATGTTGTTTGACCAATCTTGCTTGTTGCAACATCTACCTTAACTCCTAAACGTTTTTCACTTAAGAAAACCAATGCTGTAATACCTGCCATAGCAAGAGTTACTGAGTAAACAAAAAATGGTGCTCTGAGTGAAATTCCAGAGAGAATTCCACCAAACGCTGGTCCGGCAACTCCACCAACTAAAAATCCTCCGTTGTAAAGGGATTGAGCGCGTGCTCGATAATCATCGCTGACTGATCTCATTAACAAAGAACCAGCCGAGACTGAAAACATTGACGACCCAAGCCCACCTAAAGTACGAAATATTAAGAGCTGAAGGTAGCTCTGAGAGAGCGCAGTTAAAAGGGTGAAGAATGAAATCATAAATAAGCCAAATCCAAGTACTGCCCGCTCACCAAACCTATCAACTAACTTTCCAGAGATTAATCCAGATGAGAAACGCATAATTGCAAAACTGGAAATAATAAACCCAATAGCAGCTTTACTAACTCCAAATGATGAAGCAAATATAGGAACTGCTGGAATTATCAAGCCAAAACCTACGGCAACTAAAAAAGCAACAGCAGATAAGACAGAAACCTCTCGCGGAAGTTCCGCGAAAGGATTTCTACCCGATCTTTTAAGTTTTATTTAACCTACCGCCTCACCGGCAGCCTCAGTTTTAGCTGCATGGTGTGCTGTACTGCTTTGCAATGGTTTTTCTTTCAAGAAAAACGCAAGCACAAATCCGATAAATGTAACCGGAGCCGCTGCAAGGAATACAACATGGAAAGTTTGCGCAAAACTATGCAAAACAGTGTCCCTGATTACTGGCGGGAGAGTTGAAATAACTGAAGTATTTGTAGTTATTACCTCTAGCTTTGCAGGATCAAATTCTTTGAGGGATTGTGGATCAGTACTTTGCAACGCTGCAATGTTATCTTGTAGATAATAAGCAACACGATTACTAAATATAGTTCCAAATATTGCCGTACCAAATGCTCCGCCTAAAGATCTAAAGAAGGTATTTGATGAGGTAGCAATTCCCATATCTTGGAAATCAACTGAATTTTGAAGCGCAATCACAATAGTTTGCATTGATAAGCCAAGACCTGCGCCAACCATAATTGCATAAATTGAAAGTACGCCAAATGATGTAGTTTCATTTAATGTAGACATCAATATTAAACCTAGAGTCATTATTGCTGCACCAAGGATTGGGAAAATCTTGTACTTTCCTGTCGATGAAATTCTTTTGCCGCTAAATATTGACATTGAAACAATACCTAGCATTAACGGAATCAATTTCAGGCCAGCTGATGTAGCTGAATTACCTTTAACTACTTGTAGGTAAAGCGGTAACATAACAATTGCGCCAAACATGCCAGCACCAATAATAAAACCAAGCGCTGAAGTAAGTGAGAAAGTGTGATTCTTAAACAAACGCAATGGCAAAATTGGTTCTTTGGCGCGAGTTTCTTGCCATAAAAACAGAAGTGTTAAGAATAATCCCAAACCAAAAACTGTTAAAGTCCTAGAATCTGTCCAACCATCTTCTGGTCCATAAACAGAAACTGCCAATAAAACTGCGCTTACTGCAAAAACTAGAATTAATGCACCGAAGTAATCAATTTTGTGTTCGCGCTTAACTTTTGGAATATGTAGTACTGCAGATGTAATAACTAAAGCTAAAATTCCAAATGGAAGATTGATGTAGAAAATCCAACGCCATCCAGTAATACCTAAGATCGTTGCATGGTCGGAGAAAAATCCACCAAGTAATGGACCTGCAACAGATGAAAGTCCCCAAACTGCGCCAAAGTAACCTTGATACTTGCCTCGTTCACGTGGTGAAACTATGTCACCAATAATTACGAATGTGAGTGCCATCAAGCCACCAGCACCCAAACCTTGCAGCGCGCGAGTAAAAATCAATTGAGTCATATTTTGTGAAGCGCCAGCTAAGAATGAACCTATTAAGAATGTAATAATTGCGAATTGAAAGACTGGGCGACGGCCATAAAGGTCTGAGATTTTTCCATAAAGTGGAGTAGATGCTGTTGAAGTTAAAAGATAAGCCGTAACTACCCAGGTGTAATGGTTTAATCCATTAAAGTCTTCAACAATATTTTTTAAAGCAGTTGAAACAATTGTTTGATCAAGTGCGGCAAGCAACATACCTGTCATAAGTCCACTAAGGACGATCATTATCTCTTTATGAGTTAGCGGTCCCTCATTTTGCCCGGATTTTTTATCAATTTTTGAGTTTTCTTTTGATTTAGCCATTACCAATCCCATTCTCTACTTTAGGTTTATTAGACTTTTAGTCAACGCTGAAAAATCACCTTATATTCCATTCTATTCTATATTTGCATTAAGATAACTCATATGAAAGCGGTTACCGCAGAGAATTTAGTTAAAACATACAACAAAGGCTCAGTTAAGGCGCTTGATGGATTAAATCTTGATGTTGAAGAGGGAACTGTACTTGGTGTGCTTGGCCCAAATGGAGCTGGCAAAACTACAACTGTAAGAATTTTAGCAACATTGCTTTCACCAGATTCTGGCCATGCCACAGTTGCTGGGATTGATGTATCAAAACATCCAGATGAAGTTAGAAAAGTAATTGGTTTATCAGGACAGTATGCCGCAGTTGATGAGACTTTAACTGGCTGGGATAACTTAATAATGTTTGGCCGGCTTTATCATTTATCGGCAAAAGCTGCTAAGGATCGAGCTGTTGAATTACTTGAACAATTCTCACTTACCGATTCAGCAAAGCGGCCAATTAGAACCTACTCCGGCGGTATGCGCCGAAGATTAGATTTAGCAGCCTCTTTAATTATTCGCCCAAAGGTTTTGTTTTTAGATGAACCCACCACCGGTCTTGATCCAAGAGGAAGACAAGATATGTGGGGCGTAATTGATGAGTTAGTAAAAGGCGGAGTTACTTTGTTGCTGACAACTCAATATTTAGAAGAAGCAGATCATCTTGCAGATGAGATTGCAGTAATTGACCATGGCAAAGTTATTGCCCGTGGCACATCAGATTCACTTAAGAAACAAGTAGGCGGAGAGCGACTTGAGATTGTTGTTGAGAGTGAAAATATAGCGGCAACAAAAGAGATTGTTGCTAAGGTAAGTGGAAGTGCACTTAATGTTGATGAGGGGCTGCGCCAAATATCTGCACCGGTAACTACTGGTAGTAAAGCGTTGATTGAGGCGGCAAAGTTACTTGATGAAAAAGGAATTCACCCATTAGATATTGGTCTTAAGCGGCCATCATTAGATGATGTATTTCTCTCACTGACCGGACATGTGGCAGAGGAAAAAAGTGAAGAAAAAGTAGATGTTAAAACTAAAGGTAAGAGAGGAAGTAAATAGTGAACGCAATTTCAGATGCAATTGTTATTACTAAGCGCCAGCTTCTTCAACTACTTCGAGTGCCTGAGGTTTTGATTTTTTCAACTATTCAGCCAGTTATGTTTGTTTTGCTTTTCCGTTTCGTTTTTGGTGGATCAATTGATACTGGCCAGCCAGGTGGTTATGTGCAGCTACTTATGCCTGGCATATTTGTACAAACTGTTGCTTTTACTCTGGCCGCAACTGCAGTAGGCCTAGCTGCTGATATGCAAAAAGGATTAATTGATCGATTTAGATCATTACCAATCTCAAGATCAGCGGTGGTATTTGGCCGAACTTTAGGTGATGGTGTTTTAAATATCGTCGTCTTATTAGTAATGGGAGTTACTGGATTTATTGTTGGATGGCGGCCAACCTCTGGACCATTTAAAGTCTTTTTAGGTTTTGTTTTTCTATTTATGTTTGGTTTTGCTATGTCATGGGTTGGTGTAATTATTGGATTATCAGTGAGGGAGGAGCGAGTAGCACAAAACGCTACCTTTATCGCAGTCTTCCCACTTACATTTTTATCTAATGCGTTTGCACCAACAACTGGTATGCCAAAACCATTGCAGTATGTGGCTGAATGGAATCCAGTCTCTACCATGGTGGCAGGATGCCGTGAATTATTTGGATTAAAAAATGAGTTTGGTGCTACTGCTGGATCATTTCCAAGTGATAATCCACTACTTATGTCAATAATTTATATGATAATTATTATGGCAATATTTGTGCCGCTTAGTATTCGCAAATACAGTAACGCTGCTAATAAGTAATTAAATAAATGGCTGTGCTTCAAGAACAGCAACAGCTACTTGTTTACCATTTGGTGCGGTGTAATTAACTGTTTCACCAACCTTTGCCCCAAGGACAGCAGCACCCAGAGGAGACTTTTCTGAGTAGACATCAACATCCCCACTTGAAATCTCGCGGGAGCCGAGTAGGAATTTAAGTTCATCTCCACCAATATCAACTGTAATTAACATTCCAAGACCAACAACTCCAGACTCACTAGCAGGTGGTGTACCAATATGAGCATGTTCTAACATGTGTTTGAGTTGGCGAATTCTTCCCTCAATTTTTCCTTGCTCTTCCCGTGCTGCGTGATAACCACCATTCTCTTTTAAATCTCCCTCAGCCCTTGCAGTTTCAATTTTTTTAATTATCTCAGCACGAAGTGGACCCTCAAGCTCTGCAAGTTCTGCTGCTAGTCGATCAGCAGCTTCCTGGGTAAGCCAGGTCTGAGTTGGTTGATTCATAATTGATAAATGTTACTGGCAACTACTAATTCCTGCATTTACCGCAGGCAAACGGGTGGATATCTCGATACTGCGCTGATTCTTGCCCGGCATAAGCGAGTTGGCAGCGATCTGATCGGTGATTTCGCCAATTACATTTTTTTCAAGATCACGAGCTACAACCGAGCAGCTATGGTCTATGCCAATATCTTTAACTGAAATTGTGTAGGAAATAACAACGGTTTTATCATCTAAAACTTTAAATGAGATTAACTCGGATCTAACATTAGGATTTGCGGCATTGATACCACCCCAAATAAACCAGGTGGCAACAAGCAAAATTGAAATAATGGCAGGCCAAATCCAATTACGATTGGCATCTTTAATGCCATATCGCTGGCGCAGCCTCGGATCGCTTACTACTTTGGGATGAGTCACAGCGTAAGTGTAGAGCGGTTTGCTCAGATTTAAGTAGGCTTGGTTCTATAGCAAAGGAGTGAATAATGGATGAGACACAAAGCTTTGATGTTGGGGTAGCGGGCTCATTGACAATGATTTTTTTAACCCTAGCGATGGTATTTCTAATGATTAGTTTTTATCGCAGATACAAAAGATTAATTGATCGCAAAGACGAAGAGTAATTAAACATTTATGAAGGTAGTTAAGAAATTACTGCTGTTAACTACCTGGCTGTTACTGATTTACACAACATTTGAGCTTGGTATG
>Ga0214919_10008419_pt1 | contig 13587 bp, 12 predicted proteins | sample LL1503_MetaG_FD_177994 | JGI IMG/M metagenome (GOLD analysis project Ga0214919, IMG submission 177994) | Freshwater microbial communities from Lake Lanier, Atlanta, Georgia, United States - LL-1503 | ecosystem: Environmental > Aquatic > Freshwater > Lake | place: USA: Georgia | collected...
ATTCCATCGAACGTGAGCACATTTTGAAAGTTCTGAAGCAAGTTGGAGGCAATCGAAAAGATGCCGTCAACGTTTTGGGACTGTCCGAAAGGGCCCTGCGCTACAAGCTCAAGGCCTACAAAGAAGCTGGTTTTCTTTTTGATTGAATTGAATTAAAATAAATAGTATGTCAAACATTAACCTCGAGTCCCTTAGCAGCCAGATGAAAGTCATGGCCGATATGGCTGCGGGTCAGTTAAATTCAACGGCCACTTTGCCCAAAGCTGGCGAGCCCGATTTTGAATCGGCTTTGAAAAAAGCCGTGTTGGCAGTCAACGAAACACAAAACGTGGCGCAAGCCAAAGTGCAAAGTTTCTCCACCGGTCAAAGCAATATGACATTGGAAGAAGTGATGGTTGACTTGCAAAAAGCCAACCTGTCATTCCAAACCATGATTGCTGTGCGCAACCGTTTGGTGGACGCATACAAAGAAGTGACCAACCTGCAGGTTTAAGTGCTTCGAATCAGTATTTAGATTCTTCCAGCTTCTTATCTTCTTCATGCGCCCAAGCAAGCACTTGGGCAATTGCTGCATAAAGCTCGGGTGGCACCCATGCGTTCAGGTCTAGTTCCATTAAGAAAGCCACCAAGCTAGGTTCGCTTTTGGTGGGAATGCCCAACTCTTTGGCACGGTCCAAAATGGCTTGGGCAATTTCACCTTTGCCTTTGCTTAAAACTCGCGGTGCAGGCGTATTGGGTTTGTAGCCAATGGCCACGGCTTGCAGAATTTCTTCATGGCCCAAGTTAGACATTCGGACTTTCCTGTTGCGTGGTGTCAAGCAACGTATCTGGAAAAGACTCAACCCTTACATCCGTCACGCCCTGAGTTTTCAATTCTTGCAGTAGCTCGGGTGCAAGAGTCGTCCAATTGACTTTGCAATTGCCTTCTGGCTTGCCGTGCAAAATATGCAAGCTAATGTCTTGACCCCATTGCGAACCCACAATCTGAAGCTGTCCAAGATTGGGAAGCGTGATTTCCACTTTCAACATGGCGCCTTTTTCAATCTCACCTACTTGCTGCGGGTTGTTGCGCCAAGCGTCCTCTCGAACTATTCGCATTGGCAATCCAGGTACTAGCTCGGCCTGCCAGACCATATTGCCTTGCGTCAGCATACGGGCAGCTTGCTCGGCAGCATCGCTATCGGGTTCTAGAGCAGAGACCCATTGCGTTAATTGTGCGGCGCTAGGTTCCTGAATGGGTTGTGCCATTTGTTGAAAGGTTTTTAAATCAGGATTGTCAAAAGCTTTGGAGGACGCAGCGTGGGTTGCAAGCTTTCTGGGCATCCAAGCTTCATTGAGTCTTTGTGCTGCAAACACATCGCTGCCAGCAATGGATTGATAAATGTTTTTGAGTTGACTCAAAACTTCTGCAGGAGTGGACAAATTTGCTTGCGTAGTCTTTATAGCTGCGCCTGCAGTTGAACCTGATGCAGTGTTTGATAAACCATCATTCAACTCAGCTGATGTAATGGCAGAATTAGTTGCCACCAATAGGTTCAGATTGGCAGCGTTTCCACTACCACTGGATTTGGCCAACACACCACTGAGCCATGTAGACAAACCTTGCGCCAACAAAGGATGAACATCACCCGACTTCAATGCATCGGGGTCTGCGCCTTGAGGTTCATAGCCAGGAACTGCAGTTTTGGGAGATTGAAGCAATGCATTGGGCAAAGGAGCGGCCAACGGAGAACGCCCAGCTTGTCCCTCGGCGCCTGCAAAAACTGGCTGCGTCCATTGCAAGGCTACTCGGCTGTCTAACGATTGCGCCTCTTCAGCCACGCCGGGTACTGCTGTAACCGGCAGCACAGGGCCCACCTCTAACTTTTGCGTCAGTGGCAGGTGCAGTTCTTGAACTGGTGTAGGTATAAACATGGTGCCAAGCAATGATATGGCTTAGCGGCCATTTGGTAAATACGCTTTAGGTAGCAGCGGCAGTAGCGGCAACTGCTGCAGTACCAGCAAAGATAGCACCCATGCCCGCTGCAGCATTGCCAGAGATGACTTGGACAGAGTTCATGGCCGGCTTCAAATATTTAGACGCAAAAGAGTCGTCCTTCTGGCCGGCATGCTCCATCCAAGCTTCGGCCAAAGGTACAAAAGCATTGATCACGCCTTGAAGCATTTCTGGATCACGGCGCAGGCGGGCGCGAATAATTTCTTTGCCGGCCCAGTCGTAAATGAAGGCCAAGTTTTGCGCAATCTCGCCGCCTTTTTCTTTGTCTAAGCAAGACTCAAGACCGGTGGTAATAAGATCAATGGCTTTGGTGAGCGACTCCGCTGAGTCTGCGCCTTCAGACATTTGAATCTTTGCTGTATGCAAATGATCGAGTAAACGTTTGTAAACCATGGCTACAAGTTCAACTGGCTTGGCAGAAGACACTGAAGTTTCGCGTTGTGTGGCAGCATAGGCGCGGTGTGAACGAGTTGTCATGAAATTTCCTTCGAATGAAAATTAGTTGTTTTTCTGAGAGTTGGTTAAGCCATCTAGAGCGCTTTTGAGAGAGTCGCTGGTACCCTGCAGTTTGAAAAGTAAGGCATCAAGAGAGGCGTATTGCGCGGTGTAGCGTGCTTGAACACTCACCAGTTTTTCTTGCAATGTGGTTTTGCGTTTAGTCAGGTCAGATTGGGTGGTTGTTTCGCTGTCTATGCGATCTTGAATCACGCCGCCACTGAAGATCATGTTACTTATTTGAGTGGCCAAGTCGGAGTTGGTGGTGCTTGAATAGCCTATGCGTATGCCTTCGGCCAGTCGTGTTTGCAAAGTGCTGCTGGCTGCCGAAAGCAAAGTGTCGTCAACTGCCAAATTGCCATTGTCTAAAAGCTTGAGCCCCATGGCCGATAAATCTGTTTGGTCCGCCAAGGCGCCACCGGTGATGTTGGTCATTGGCAGCATGAACCCAGAAACCAACTGACGCATCATGCTTGTGACGCTAAAGTCGCTGTTCAAAATACCTCTCGTAGCCACCTCCATGCTGGAGGCTGTTTGCGATTTGTACAAAGCATACAAATCGTTGTAGGCTTTTACCAAGGCATCTAGTTTGGGCCTTGCAGACACCGCTTCATTAGAAACTGTCAAGGTGATGGGTGTATTTAAGGCTGTGGTGGTTGCCAAATTGAGTGTGACGCCTGTTAAGGCATCTGACACGGCATTGCTAGAGCGAGTGAACTCTACACCGTTGAGTTTGAACACAGCATTTTGAGCCGATTGGTATTGAGTCTTGGTAACGGGGGCCGTGACTGAATTGCCGTCTAAAGTAAACGCGCCAGTGGTACCAGTGGTTTTAGACTTGAGAGACAACACATATTGTCCTGTGTTACTTTGAAACACTGTGGCATCGGCACTGGATCTTAGAGCCGTTTGATCTGACGTGTTGTACCAAGCCAACGCATCGGCCGATGTAGTAAATCCAGACACATTCCAAATTGTTGGTTGCGCCAGGCTTGTTACTTCCATTTGATAACTGGCAGCTGTGGCCGTAGCAGTAATTTCTGCAGAAGCCACCGACGCATTGCTAAATTTTGCCGCTTGCTTGGAAAAATTTGCCGGTGTTTGCAAATCTATCAAGCTAGATTTAAGCGTGGACAGTTGGCTCTTAATGGCCCCAAGCGCCGTGATCTTGACCGACGACTTGCTAATTCTGGCGTCTAACTTATTAACCGGTACATTCTCGGCTTCCATTAGCCCACTCACAATGCCAGCTACATCAAGTGTGCTGCCTGAGCGCGAAGTGGAACTAGAAGTGGAAGAGACGGCCATGATTTAGCAAATGCAAAAATCAGGCCACCTGGTGAACCATCTTGTTACCCAGCATCTCGAACGATCGCGCCAAGCGCAACAATTCTTCTGAAGGCAAGGTACGTATAACTTCGCCTGTATTGGGATCTACCAATTGAACAACCATGTGTCCCGAAGTTTCATCTTTAGAGATACGCACTGAGCTTGCCTGCGAAGAAATGAAATGCTGAATATCCTTCATGGCCGTTTCGGCCGCATCTCGCACCTCTTGGCTAGACTCTTTTACAGTGGTCTTGGGCAGCGGCACACTTGCCACCTTAGACACTGCCTTTGCATCGCTGGTTGGAGCAGTTTCAACGGGGGCCTTGACGTTAGACAACAGAGACCCTAGATTGACTGCATTGTTAGAAATCGCATCCATGGGTTATTTCTCCTTTAAAGAATCTCAAACAGGCATTAAAGACTGTTTAAGAAACCTCATATTACTTCAATAGACTCAAAATAACATTAGGCATTTGGTTTGCCTGCGCTAGCATCGCTGTGGCTGCCTGTTGAAGAATCTGCCCTTTGGTAAGAGACGCTGTCTCACTGGCATAGTCGGTATCTATAACTCGACTCCTAGCTGCGGACAAGTTAGATGCCATTTCGGTCACATTGCTTACCGCATATTCCATTTGATTTTGTAACGCACCTAATGTCGCTCGCTGTGTATCCAAGGCGGTTATGTAAGTATTTGCTTGAGTAAGAATGCCACTAAACGTAGAACCAGTAACTTGAGCAGCTAATGTAAAGGCTAGTTCACCACTGGCAGTGCCAATTTTTCTCAGGGAAGTTGCCAGATCAATTGTAATTGTGTCGCCACTTACGTTGCTTGCTTGAATAGTAATTGCTGCGGCGTTTAAGAGTGTAACTCCAGAAAACTTTGTTCGAGTTTGAATGGAGTTAATTGATGTAAGTATGGCTGACATCTCAGATAAGATCGAAGCAGTTTGAGTGCTCCCCATTGATCCATTTGATCCTTGTGTAGCTAATGTCAAAATTCTTTGCGCCATTTCTGATGCTGCTGCAAGTGCGCCCTCAGCTGTCTGCACAATAGAAATGCCATCGTTCAAATTCTTGATGCCTTGATTCGCACCATTAATTTGTTGGCTGAGCGAGTTAGCAATGCCTAATCCTGCTGCATCGTCTTTAGCTCTGTTGATTCTCAAACCAGAGGACAGGCGCTCTACAGAATCTGCCATGTCGCTCTGGGCTGTTTGCAAATTCTTTGACGCCCAAAGAGACGCTACGTTTGTTCCTAAAACTGCTGCCATGTTGTGCTCCAATTCGGTTGTAAGATTTATTTAAGAAGTGTCAAAATGACGTTTGGCATTTGGTTCGCCTGCGCCAGCATTGCTGTAGCAGCCTGCTGCAAGATCTGCCCTTTAGTAAGCGTGGCAGTTTCACTTGCGTAGTCGGTGTCAATGACTCGACTCCTGGCGGCAGACAAATTAGATGCCATTTCGGTCACATTGCTAACCGCATATTCCATCTGGTTTTGATAAGCGCCTAGTTTTGCTCTTTGAGAATCTAGGGCGGTTAAGTACTCGGTCACAGAAGTAGAAAGGTAGCCAAATGCAGTTTGAGCAGTAGCTACAGTAGCAGCTACTAAGTTTGCGCTGTAAGCATGTTCTGCTAAAGATTTAATACCGGACGTTGAGCTATCTTTTGTTAGCAAACCTTTTTCAAAGACCACAAGATCTGTAGCACCCCAAGTTGCTGCTGTGGCTAAAGTAAGGGCTGTTCCAGTTGTATCAATAGCTGAAAGTGTTCCGGCTACATAGCCAGTTCCTTCAGCACCGGCTGTTTGCAAAAACCATACAGTTTGTGTAGCAGCCACCGTATCTTTAGCGGCTGAACTAACAACCAAAGCAGTTGTATTTGTGCCTGCGCCAGTTACAGTTCTGAAGTCACCGCCTATGTTCATGAATGCTTCATTAAATAAAGCAATATTATCTCCGCTAGCCGCGCTGGCTACGATGGAAAATTTTGTTGCAGTTGTAGAAGTGCCATCAGCGACATTTAAAAGTCGAGTAGAAGAAAATTTAGTGCGGCGCGAGATATCAGAAATTCCTGTCAATAATTGTTGAATCTCGTTTCTGATTGAAGTGCGAGCAGATGAATCTGCAGTTCCATTTAAACCTTGTGTGGCAAGAGTCAGAATTCTTTGAGCCATATCTGAAGCAGCAGCAATTGCACCCTCAGCTGTCTGCACAATAGAAATGCCATCGTTCAAATTCTTGATGCCTTGGTTCGCACCATTAATTTGTTGGGTGAGAGAGTTAGCAATGCCCAATCCTGCTGCATCGTCTTTAGCTCTGTTGATTCTCAAACCAGAGGACAGGCGCTCAACTGAGTTGGCCATGTTGCTTTGAGCTGCTTGCAAATTCTTGGATGCCCAAAGCGATGCTACGTTTGTTCCTAATACTGCTGCCATCTCATTCTCCAATAAGGTTCTATAATTTATTTAAGCAGTGTCAAAATTACATTTGGCATTTGGTTGGCTTGCGCCAACATAGCCGTAGCTGCTTGTTGCAATATCTGCCCTTTGGTAAGGGATGCGGTTTCACTCGCGTAGTCGGTGTCGATAACGCGGCTTCTAGCGGCAGACAAGTTAGATGCCATTTCGGTCACATTGCTAACCGCATATTCCATCTGGTTTTGAAAAGCGCCTAATTTAGCTCGCTGCGTATCCAAGGCAGTTATGTATGTATTTACGGCCGTAAGAGTCGATGTCATGGATGTAGTGGTAGTGCCCATTGCTCCAGCTAGCGTATAGGCTAGTTCACCACTAGCAGAAGTACCAATTTTTGCCAGAGAAGTGACATCAATTGAAATTGTGTCACCACTAACATTGCTCGCTTGGATAGTTATGGCTACTCCATTTAGAAGAGTTACGCCAGAAAACTTGGTACGAGTTTGTATTGAGCTGATTGAATTAACTAATGCAGTCATTTCATTTTTTATGGCGGTTCTTTGGTCGTCGCCCATGGACCCATTTAAGCCTTGTGTTGCTAGAGTCAAGATTCTTTGAGCCATCTCTGATGCTGCTGCAATTGCGCCCTCTGCAGTCTGAACGATAGAAATGCCATCGTTCAAATTCTTGATGCCTTGATTCGCACCATTAATTTGTTGCGTGAGCGCGTTAGCAATGCCCAAGCCTGCTGCATCGTCTTTAGCCCTGTTGATTCTCAACCCTGATGAAAGACGCTCGACAGAGTCGGCCATGTTGCTCTGTGCTGTTTGCAAATTCTTTGACGCCCAAAGAGATGCTACGTTTGTACCTAAGACTGCTGGCATGGTGTTCTCCTATTAAATTCTGAGACTGGACAGAGGCTAGTGCCTAAATCCTCATTTGTAGTTACGGCCAATGAACTCAAACTGTTTAGTTAGCCTCTAAAAATCAGTTGCAGTTTTAAATTTCATTGTTTTTATGAAGCTGTATTTAGTTCGTATATTTACCGCCCTGACACATGCTTATACGGCTAGCTTCTTAGCAATGATTAGCTTTGAGTAAAGTAATCATGCTGTCCACGTAAAGCAAATCAAGTAAAAATAAAATAAGCGCTCTGTTTGCTCAAGAAGGGCTGTTGAGCTAAATTCCAAGTCAGCAACTATGCGGAAAAAATAGAGCAAAAAATAGTTAAATCACAACTGCAGAGGTAAGTAATTTTGGGAAAGAATTGTTTTTAATAGCCATCAATATTTTTACAGGCCTGACTCAAATCAAGAATGTTTTGTAAAATTATGTTTAGATTAAATAAGTAAAATTAGGAAATTGGCAAGGTGGCTGAATTTGGGAGCAAGGTTCAGGGTATGACTAGAAGTCAGACTCTCTAATGTGAGTGCTTAAATGTTAGCCGGCTTAATTATTTTATAAATATCTTATTTATCATTATAAAATTGAATATGGAGAATTAATAATCATGAAAAATAGCCGATCCCACTCCAATCTTCTTAATTTAATATTAAAAGGACAAAAATTTCATTCTTCCGGTAAGCTCGATGAGGCGCGTAAAACTTATCAGCTAATTCTATCAAAATCACCCGGAAATTTTGATGCATTATTTCTGTATGGGACTTTAGAGGCGCAATCTGGCAATCACAATCTCGCAATTGAGTTACTTATCAAAGCGAATAAATCACATCCTAAAGGAGCTAGTAGCTTAGTTAATCTTGCAAATATACATAAAGAATTGTATCAATACGAGAAATCTCAAGAGTATTATCTAAAAGCCTTGAATATTGATCCAGATGATTATAAAATTAACTATGATTATGCGGTGTTACTGTTGCTCATTAGAGACCCTTCTAAAGCATTAAGTCATTTGGAGGTTGCACAAAAAGCTCAACCATTATCATATCAAGTTTACTTCATGCAAGGTCTTGCTCATCTGCAGTTAAATGATAATGATAAGTCAAGTCTATGCTTCGACAGAGCAATTAATATTAACCCTGAATTCGAAGAGGCGTATTTAAATCGAGGTAATTTATACTCGGAGCTTAGAAAGTTTGATAAAGCTCTTTTTGATTATCAAAAAGCAATTGATATTAACCCAAATCAACCCGAAGCTTATTTTAACCGGGGAAATTTATATCAAATCCTAAGAAAATACGATGACGCTGTAATTAATTTCACTACAGCAATTACCATAAAGCCAGATTACTCCTCAGCCTATCAAAATTTGGGCACAGCTCTTATTGGCCTTAAGCAATGGGAATCTGTTCTAATCTGCTATCTCAAAGCACTTGAACTTGACCCTGATGGACCTTATTTGTTGGGTTTGTGTCTCCATTACAAAACAACTTTATGTCAATTTGCTGATTTTGAAGAGGGTTTAAGCATATGCGGTTCGCTGCTGGCTGAAAAACGAAAAGTAATATTACCTTTTGCGGCATTGGCGATCTATGATGATCCTGAAATTCATCTAAATGCAGCTCATACGTATTCAATGCAATTTATAAAAGGTATTCCGAAGAGTTTTACCAAACATAAAGACAATATTATACGATTAGGATATTACTCAGCAGATTTTCGTGAACATGCTGTTGCATATTTAATTGCTGAAGTTTTTGAGCTTCACGATAAAACAAAATTCGAAATTTATGCCTTTTCTTTTGGACAGCATGAGGGAGACTTTATGCGTGAAAGATTAAAGAAATCTTTTCATGAATTTCATGAAGTTAATCAAATGAGTGATGATGAAATTGTAGATTTATCGCGTGAATTGAAGATTGATATAGCCGTTGATTTAACAGGCTATACAGGTGATTGTAGAACTGGAATTTTTGCTAAAGGCTGTGCTCCTGTGCAAGTAAACTTTCTTGGTTATCCAGGTACGATGGGTACTAACTTTCACCATTATATTATTGGTGATAAATTTGTTATTCCTGAAAAAGAGCAAGAATTTTTTAGTGAAAAAGTAATTTATTTACCTAATAGTTATCAACCTAACTTTTCGAATAAACAAATTTCTGACAAAGTTTTTACTAGACAAGAGTTAGGTTTGCCAAAAAGTGGCTTTATTTATTGTTGTTTTAATAATAACTATAAACTTCTTCCTGCCAACTTAGATAGTTGGGCGCGAATTTTAAAATCAGTCGATGAAAGCGTGCTATGGCTACTCGAAGACAATAGAAATGCATCTGTCAATTTAAAAAATGAGCTATCGTCAAGAGGAATAAATCCTAATAGAATTTATTTTGCACAAAGAATGCCTGTACGTGACCATTTGGCAAGACATCACTTGGCCGACTTATTTCTTGATTCACACCCCTATAATGCGCACACTACAGCAAGTGATGCATTATGGATGGGTTTGCCAGTATTAACATATCCCGGTAGATCATTTGCAAGCAGGGTTGCATCAAGCTTACTTAATGCTTTAGATATTCCAGAATTAATTACAAACTCTAAAGAGGAATATGAGCAAAAAGCGATCGAACTTGGAAAAAATAAAAATGAACTGCAAAGAATTAAAAACAAAATTGAAGTACATAAGTTTTCAAAGCCTCTTTTTAATCCGAAACTATTTACTAAAAATTTAGAAGCGGCTTTCGAAAAAATTCATTTGCGTCAGGTTGATGGTTTGGAGCCAGATCATTTGTACATCTAAATTTAGGACAACTAAATTCAGTAAAGAGCCAAAATCAATTGGGAGGCTTTAGAACTAAGCTTAGCTAAGAATAACAACTCTGTAATCTTCCGTTATCCAATTTCCAACCCCTAATTGGTAATATGTTGAAAACCAATTAATTAAATGGCAACCATCTCGTCAAGACTTGAAGGGCTGACTAAGCCTTTGGCTCAAGCCGGCGTGCCGGTCATGGTTCTGCTCATCCTGGTCATGATGCTGGTGCCCCTGCCGGCGCTCCTGTTAGACCTACTGTTCACGCTCAACATTGGCATGGCCATCATGGTATTGATAGCAGCCTTGAATGTGAAGAACTTCAAGGACTTTGTCTCTTTTCCCACGCTGCTTCTTATTACCACCCTCATGCGTTTGTCGCTCAATGTGGCTTCTACGCGCATTGTGTTGTTAAACGGCCACTCCGGCACCGATGCCGCTGGCAAGGTCATTGAGTCGTTTGGGCAGTTCCTCATTGGGGGCAACTTCACAGTGGGGGTGGTCATTTTTATCCTCATCACCATTATCAATTTCGTGGTGATCACCAAGGGCTCGGGGCGTGTGGCCGAGGTGTCCGCCCGCTTTGCCTTGGACTCTATGCCTGGCAAGCAAATGGCCATTGATGCCGACATGAATGCGGGCCTCATTAAGCAAGAGGAAGCCAAGCAGCGGCGCCAAGAGGTGGCGCAAGAGGCTGACTTTTTTGGCTCCATGGACGGTGCATCTAAGTTTGTGCGGGGCGATGCGATAGCCGGCATTCTCATTTTGGTCATCAACCTCATTGGCGGATTGATCATTGGCATGATTGCGCACAACATGAGCTTTGACAAAGCGCTCACCGTTTACGGCACGCTCACCATTGGCGATGGCCTAGTAGCCCAAGTGCCTGCGCTCATTATTTCTACGGCTGCCGGTATTTTGGTCACGCGTGTAGCCACCGAGGACAATTTCTCGGAGCAGCTTTCCAAGCAGATGAGCAGTAACCAAAGCTCGTTGTTCATTGCCGCGGGCGTGCTGGGTTTGTTGGGCGTGTTGCCTGGTATGCCGCATGCCATGTTCATTTCATTTGCAGTGTTTTTTGCTGGCTTGGCGTACATGATTAGGCGCAAAGCGGCTAACGTCGTCAGCGACGCTGCGGCATTCAACAAAGACGACGAAGCCCGCCAAGAGCTGGGCTGGACCGATGTGCCAGTGGTAGAGCCCTTGTGTTTGGAGTTGCCCTACCGTCTCATTCCCATGGTGGACAAGGGGGAAGAGAGTGACCTGATTAAGCGCATCAGGGCCATCAGGCGCAAGTTCATCAATGACATGGGTTTTCTCACACCTTCTGTTCACATTCGAGATAATCTGCAACTACCCCCAGAAACCTATCGGTTCTTAATTTATGGCGGTGAAGTGGGCCGGGGCCAATGCCTCCCCGATCGTTTATTGGCCATTGCCCCGGAGGGCGTGGAGCCCATGCCAGGCTTGCAAATTCGCGACCCCTCATTTGGCATGCCAGCCACTTGGATTGAAACCAGCAGCCGAGAAATTGCCATCAGCCGTGGGCACACAGTGGTGGAGCCTGCCGTGGTGATGGCCACTCATCTTGATACACTGATACACCGTCACGCTTCAGAGCTTCTGGGCCGACAAGAAACGCAAGAGTTGCTGGATCACTTTAAGGGCAGCTTTCCCAAGCTGGTGGAAGATGTGGTGCCCAAGGTGGTGCCCTTGGCAATGCTACAGCGTTTGCTTCAGTTGTTGCTAGAAGAGGGCATCAATGTCAAAGACTTGCGAACCATTCTGGAAATAGCCGCCGAACACGCCCCCAAAACTCCCGATCCATTGGACATTCTGCCCATGGTGCGCCAAGCCCTTCGCAGAACAATTGTGCAAAACGCCTTGGGCAGTGGCCAACAAGCCCGAGTCTTGGGTGTGCAGCCAGAGTTTGAGCGCCTTATTGAGCAGGCCATTGGCACTGCCGCTGTGGCGCCAGATGGTGTGATTGAGCCTTCCCTCATGCGTCTTTTGGTGCAAGAAATTTCTACCCACGTGGACGACATGGAAGCTAAAAACTTGCCCCCTGTCATTGTGTGTAACCCCCGCACACGCCTGACGTTTGCAAGAATTGTGAAAAAGATTCGCAGCCAAGCCCATGTGCTGGCTATGACAGAATTGCCACTGGACACGCAGTTGACGTTTGAGAAATTCTTGTGTTCTCAAGCAAGTGCAGGCTAAATCAAATATAAACGCCAATCAACCCAGACCTACATTACTAAGCGGAATAAATCTTTCAAATGGCCCCCCACAAAATCATTGCCGCCACCACCACCGAAGCACTCAAGCTGGTTCGCGAGCAAGTGGGTGGCGATGCTTTGGTTTTGTCTACCCGAGATACACCGGATGGTGTTGAAATTGTGGCCATTTCGCCAGAAGCGCTGGCCAAGATGTCGCAGCGTCCTGAGACCAAAGTGGCGCCGGTTGCAGGCCCTACTGCAAATACCTCAAGCAGTTTCAATACGCCTGCATCGGCTACTGCCGCTAACGTAATTAGGTCACCAGGTTCAGGCTTTTTAAATAACCCTTCTGCACCTTCATTCAGTAGCCCAGGCGCTGAAGACAAACGCGTAGACAAACTGTTGGCCGAGTTTTCTGAAGTGAAGCAATTGCTGCAAACCCATTTGTCTGCCCGCGCTTGGGACGACATGCAGTCGCAGTCCACCGAAAAAGCCGAAGCACTGCGTGTTTTGCTCAATGCAGGTTTTTCTCCACAACTGTGTGGCGAAATTGCTGATCAACTCAGTGCACAAAGTGCCTCCGATGCGCCCTTGATGGACCGCTTGCAAGCCTTGCTTGAATCCAAAATTCAAACACTAGACCCACTCTCAGTGTTTGACCCCGGTGGTGTGTTTGCTTTCATTGGCCCCACAGGCGTAGGCAAAACTACCGCCATTGCCAAAATTGCGGCACGCTGTGTGTTGCGTTATGGCCGCGATCAATTGGCCTTGCTCACCACCGACACTTTTAGAATCGGCGCGCAAGAGCAACTGAAGGTGTACGCCAAAATCATTGGTGTGCCTGTTGTGTCGTTGCGCGACAGTGAAGATTTGGCTTCCAAGCTCAGCAGCATGAAAGATCGCCGCGTGATCTTGCTAGATACAGCAGGTGTTAGCCAACGCGATACACAAATGTTAGAGCAGTCTCAGCTCTTGTTAGAAGGTGCGCCTGCCCTGAAGCGAATTTTGGTGATGAGCAGCACCACCGATTTGCGAACGCAAGAAGATGTGATCTTGATGTACCAAATGGCCGAGAAAAATGAAAAGTCTCGCGCTGTCACTGCGGCCATCATTACCAAAACCGATGAAGCCGCGCAAATTGGCCCAGTGCTCGATTGCCTCATTCGCCATCAATTGCCCCTCATGTTCTTAGCCAACGGCCAGCGCGTGCCGGAAGATTTAAGCCAAGCCAATACTGCGTACCTAAGCAACCGCGCTTTGCGTCCGCGACTACTGTCTAGCCGTCTGCAAATTCCAGACGATCAAATTCCTGTTCACATGGCCGATCAATTGAACGACTGGATCAAGGCTTCATGAGCGAGCCCGCCACACTGAACGGGCTCAAAGACCAAGCCGATGGTCTGAGAGAGCTGTTTGGTCAATC
>Ga0214919_10008420_pt1 | contig 13585 bp, 12 predicted proteins | sample LL1503_MetaG_FD_177994 | JGI IMG/M metagenome (GOLD analysis project Ga0214919, IMG submission 177994) | Freshwater microbial communities from Lake Lanier, Atlanta, Georgia, United States - LL-1503 | ecosystem: Environmental > Aquatic > Freshwater > Lake | place: USA: Georgia | collected...
ATGTTTGCCACATTGCTTGTGGTCTCACTCATGATGCGTTCAGCTTGTGATGAAGCCTCGCTGAGGACCTGGTCGCTCTCGATGCGTGCTGAGGCAACTGTCTCATCTGCGGTGCGCTGTGCAAGTTCGAGCATGCGAACTGCAGACACACTTGCATCTGATGCAGAGATTGGTGCAACCGCAGCACCTTGCGACAACTCTTCGTTCTGTGCACTTAGCTGATCAACCTGAGCAACTAGCGCAGCCTTTTCATTTTCTAGAGCGGCAAGTGCCTGCTGAGTTTCAGATAACTCTTGCTGTACTGCTTGTAGCTGCGCGCTCAACTGCTCAGCTACTGCTGAATCACCCTGTGAGCTCGCTGAGGCAAGTTCCGAATTCTGGTTGCGTAAAGTTTCAGCTTCAGCCTGCGCCTGCGCAAGTGCCGAAGAAAGATTTTCGTTATCAGCAGTTAGTTCGTCTAGTTTGGCGGTAACAGATGCCGGAATTTCACCACGAGTTGCTGAGCGCAAATCGTCGACTTCCTTAACCAGTGCTGAGACAGTGATTTCGATTTCATCTAGGAAGTCGTCAACCTCAATCTGGTCGTATCCCTTTTTAAATGTGGTCTCATTAAATGTTTTATTGTGGATTTCTTCGGGCGTTAGCGCCATGTTCGGACCCTTTCATGTAGTACTGCGGTCAGGGCAGACACTCTACCAAACTGCTGAACCCTAGCGTAGGGAAAACTAGCCGGAATGTGAAACTGTTGAATTTCGCCAGTGGCGGATATTGAGGCCTTGCTGGGTTAGGCCCGAAACTTCAGGATCAAAAATTCATAAGGATGCGCTGCGCGAGTGTTATCGCAAAGAGAAGCACCAAGAAACTCAAATCTAAACTCACACTGCCAATTCGCACTGGAGGCATCACTTTGCGCACCAGGCGAACCGGTGGATCGGTAAGGGTATACAGAACTTCAGCCACTACGAGCAAAGCTCCTCGCGGTCGCCATGTGGGAGAAAATGCTGGAATCCATTCCAAAATCAGTCTTGCGACCAAGATGTACCAATAGATTTCCAGGGCAAAAGACAGCCACTGGCTGACTAGAGACAAAGCGAGGAACCTTTAGCGCTGGTTAAAAAATGGCTCGTCACGCAGTTGGGCGCGAGCAGCCAAAGAAACATCAATGTTCGCAGGTGAGAGCAGGAATACTTCCTTGGCAACCTTTTCCAAGGTGCCCTGTAGTCCATGTACTAGGCCAGCTGAGAAATCCACAACTCGAACCTGATCTGCATAGTCAAGTTCGCTTAGATTCAAGATAACTGGCGAACCGGAACGGAACTCTTCACCAATGCGACGAGCATCGTTAAATGTTGTTGGTTGGATGCTGACAATTCGGTAAGGATCAATCGCTGGAGCTGACTTGGCAACCTGATGAGCATTCTCAGGGGTAACCACCTGCAGATTTGGCTGTTCAACTACTTCCTGCGCTTCTTGCGCGTAGTAAGTTGGCTCGTCAACGTAGCCATCGCCATCTACTAGACCTAAATATTCTGCAACCTTGCGCAATGCACTTGCCATAATTGCCAACTCCTATCGGGGAAAGTTCTTCCCTACGAAGTTACCTGCAAAATCAGCGATGTCCGAGTATTACCGAGCCTAAACGTAGGTGTGTCGCGCCAAATTTCAGGGCAATTTCGTAGTCTGCGCTCATTCCAGCCGAAATATATTGAGCCGCTGGCATTTGTTGGCGCAGTTGCAATGAAGTGCGTTCAAGTACGGCAAAAGCGTCGGACGCATCGCCTTCAATGGGCGCAACTCCCATCACGCCCATCAGATTCAAGCCGGGAACAGCGCAGATTTGTTCGGCAAGTTCCAATACGTCGCCATCACGAAGTCCACCGCGCTCTTGGCGCACCACTGGGTCGAGATTAATTTGAATAAAAACATCAAGCGGGCGATTACGCGTAGGCATAACTTTCGCTAACGCATGCACAAGGTCAAGGCGATCAATACTGTGCACCGCATCGGCCCATTGCACAATGCTCTTAACTTTATTTGTTTGTACCTGGCCAATTGCATGCCAAGTCAAATTTGATGCTTGAACTTCTAATTTTTTTGCAGCCGCTTCTTGGTCACGATTCTCCCCCACATTGGTTACCCCGAGATGTGCCAAAAGATCAACATCGCTTGCTGGCCAAGTCTTAGTTACCGCGATAATCGTTACGTCAGAAAAATTGCGATTAGTCGCCACGCAAGCTGCTTCAACTTGCGCAGTAGTTTGGGTCCAGTTCAAGGACAACTCGTCAATACGGGACATCACAGTTAATTCTCACGCTCATGAATCACAACAGCAAGTGCATGCCGGCCAGTCAAACCATCACGCCGGTAGGAATAGAGATCTTCGTTTTCTAAAGTGCAGGTAGCAACTTGTTCTACTTCAAAACCAAATACGCCAAGTTGTTCTTTAACCCCCGCCGAGATATCTAGATGGCACTGATCTACGACTGCGCGTGGACATTTCGCTGCAACTAATCCAACACGTTCTGCGGGTACTTCGTAGCATTCGCCACATATTGTTGGACCTAAAACGGCAACCGAGCGACTTGGAACGCCACCTTGCTCTAAAAACTCGTTGCCTAAGGATTTAGGAAGCTCGACAACCAGACCTTGCCAGCCACAGTGTCCCACAGCTACAACCTGTGCTACCGGGTCAATAAGGGCAAACGGCATACAGTCCGCGGCCAGCGCAACCAATCCAAGGTTTTTTGAGTTAGTAACAAATCCATCGCCCGGCATTACTTGGGTTTGCGGATTAACAAACGAGACGTCACTGCCATGGGTAGCAGCTAGCACTTTCAAGGAATCGGAAGCAAGTAACTCGCAAAGCAGTTCACGATTTTTTATTACCGCAATTTCATCGTCGCCGACATGGTCAGCCAGATTCAACGAACTAAACGCCCCGTTGCTGTAACCGCCAAATCGGCTAGTTACCGCAACGTAAATTTCTCCGTACTTGCGTTCGGCGAAAAGTGAAGATTTGCTCAACGCAAGAAATCAGGAACAGCTAAGCCATCGTCTTCGGCTTCAGCCTGCTCGGCTTCTTCGGCATCATCTTGCCCGCCGAACATGGTGTCAAAGTGATCACCAGGTGTGGCGAATACGTCTGGAACTGAAACTTCAGCCGGCTCAGAACTGTAGTCAGCCGCAACCGGAATTACTGGAGTCTCGCCTTCTTTAGCCAAAGCATGCGCAGCCTCTGCAGCAATAGGTGTTTCGTCTAGCACTTTACGAGCGTACGGAGACGTAACTTTTAATGAAAGCGGTTCGCCGCCATCAAAGCCAGCAGCAATAACGGTGACTTTCACCATGTCGCCAAGAGTGTCATCAATTGCAGTTCCGAAAATGATCTGTGCATCAGGATGAACAGCATTTTGAATCATTCGGGCTGCTTCGTTAATTTCGAATAGTCCCAGATCACTCGCACCCGAAACAGCGATAAGCACACCTCGAGCGCCTTCGATGCTGGCTTCAAGAAGCGGGCTAGCAATTGCTAGCGTGGCCGCTTCGATAGCGCGAGATGGGCCACGAGCTTCACCGACACCCATTAGCGCAGAACCTGCGTCCTTCATGATGCTGCGAACGTCCGCGTAGTCCAAGTTGATTAAGCCTGGAGTCGTGATGACATCGGTAATACCACTAACGCCCTGGAACAAAACAGAGTCAGCGTGACGCCAAGCATCAACCGCGCTGATAGTGCTATCCGAAACTTCAAGCAGGCGGTCATTTGGAATAACGATAAGGGTGTCTACTTCGCTGCGAAGTGACTCAATACCAACACTGGCTCGTTCTGCTCGGGTGTTGCCTTCGAAACTAAATGGTCGAGTTACTACACCGATAGTCAGTGCGCCGAGACTCCGGGCGATTTCAGCCACGATTGGTGCGCCACCGGTTCCAGTGCCACCGCCTTCACCAGCTGCAACGAAAACCATGTCTGCGCCCTTGAGCACATCTTCGATATCTTGACGATGATCTTCGGCAGCTTGCCGACCAACTTCAGGATCTGCGCCGGCGCCTAGTCCACGAGTCAAGTCGCGACCTATATCGAGTTTGACATCAGCATCGCTCATCAAGAGGTGCTGAGCGTCGGTGTTGATAGCAACGAACTCGACGCCTTTCAAACCGTATTCGATCATTCGGTTAACGGCGTTAACGCCGCCACCGCCGATGCCTACGACTTTAATAACGGCTAAATAATTCTGTGGTGCCGGCATGATTGCGCCTCCTGGGTGCTGCGGACTAACTGTAAACCTCAACAAGAGCGTTATAGTTATGTCAACCTGTAACAAGTAAAAGGTATTGGTGAACTAAGAAAATCTCGGTAATGACTAACTCGGCGTGTCGGCATTTGTGCGAGTGTACGACTACTGGCGCACTGTTGGATTCAGTGGAGAGCTCACATTGATGTGGCGATATTTATTGATCAGTAACGAGCCAACAACTTTAATTTTTAGTTTGGCCTGGTCTCCTGAACCAAAAGCAATCGATTGTCCCTGCGTTAAATCCACAATCACGCTGTTGCTATTCGCTGCCGAAATCCGAGCCACTTTCCATTTGGCTGGGATGGCCAGGGCAATCTGAACTGCAGATTTCATGGCTGCAGTATTTGGTTTTGCGCTAATCAAACGCATTTTCTTGGGTTGGTGATCAATTTTGCCGGCGAGCATTCCCTCGTCGTCAATTAGGCTAAACCCTTTACCCCACTTCACCACAGCAACTGGCGAACGTTCGGTAACAGTAATCAAAACACTGTGCGGCCATCCGCGTTCAACTCGAGCAGATTTAATCTGGGGAATCTTACTTAAGTTATTTGAAATAGATTTTGGGTTGACCGAAATCAATGGTTCGCCAATATGTACATTGGCCATTTGCATTACTCTGTCAGCCTTAAGTCTGTGCGTTCCAACAACCTTTAGATCTTCAATCAGAAATAACCTTGACTGGTACAAAGCCCACCAAGTGATAATCAGAAAAATTCCCAAAAGCCAGAACAGCCAAGGCATACGCGAACGGCGTTTACGAACTACCTCACCTGTGCGAATAGTTGTGCCACTCATTAAAGCCCCCGCTGAGAAAGTAAATCAAGTATTTGTGGGCACATCATTCCAATGTCTCCAGCACCTAAAGTCATGATGATATCGCCAGACTTGGCGTGGGTAACCAAGGTTGCGGGCACCGCCGACCATGAAGGTTCAAAGACAACCGCTTCATCCGATAATGGAACATTGCTCGCCATAACACTGCCGGATGCGCCCGGAATCGGCGTCTCACCTGGCGCAAACACCTCAAGCACCACAACAAAATCGGCAAGTCCTAATGCTTCACCAAATTCTTTAGAGAAAAGCGCAGTTCGATAGAAGTGGTGAGCCTGAAATGCTACGAGCACTCGCCCAGATCCAACTACAGTTCGAGCTGCTCGCAAAACGGCAGCAATCTCAGTTGGGTGATGTGCATAGTCATCAAATACTCGAATACCTGCAACCTCGCCACGATATTCAAACCGGCGATGCGTACCGGTAAATCCCGCTAACCCATCACATGCAGTCTCCGCTGAACAACCAAGCTCTAAAGCTGTGACAAAAGCGGCTGTGGCATTAAGTGCATTGTGTTCACCGGGCACCGCCAAGTTGATTGGACCGTAAGTCTGGCCAAGATAAGTAATGGTAAAAACAGATCCAGCAGTTTGCGTGGGCAGCATCGTCACAACTGCATCATTTTCGGCGTTGGTTCCATAAGTAATGACTCGAGCGCCTAATGAAATAGCCGCATCTGCAACTTTTTTAGCCCCAGAATCATCACCGCAAACTACAGAAAACCCTGCACTCTCGGCAGTACCGACGACGAAGTCAACAAATGCCTGCTCGAGGGCCTCAAAAGAACCCCAATAATTCAAATGATCTGGTTCAACATTTGTAACTATTGCAGCGCTGGTTGGCAAGCGCAGGAATGTTCCATCGCTTTCGTCTGCCTCAACAACAAAATGGTCACCAGAACCAGAATGCGCATTACTTCCGGACTCATTCATTTCCGAACCAATAACAAAAGATGGATCTAGACCAGCATGTTGCAGCACAACGGTCAGCATGCTCGTGGTTGTAGTTTTTCCATGCGTTCCAGCAACACTTACGCCAATTGAACCCGCTACCATTTCGGCTAATGCAGTTGCCCGATTAACTACTGGAATTCCATGTTTGAGTGCAGCTTGAACTTCTGGATTGGATTCAGGAATCGCAGTCGAAATTACTAACACATCTGGCTTGCCTGATTCCAGCATTCGCGCTTCATTATGCTCAACGTATACATCTGCACCCAGCGGCAAGAGCGATGTTAGCCTGCGCGACTCTTTCGCATCGCTTCCACTAACTTGAACACCCCGCGCAAGAAGAACGCGGGCTATCCCGCTCATACCTGCGCCACCAATACCAACAATGTGGACATGTCCTGATAAAACCGTCATGCCCCACCCGCCATTACCCGATCGATGAGGTCAACAATTCGACTACTCGCATCGCGTCGACCGAAGCTGGCAGAAATTTGCGCCATGCCTGCCAGTTTAGATTTGTCAGTCACGATTGGCATCACTACCTCTGCGACGAACTTAGCGGTGAACTCTGAGTCGGTGACCAGAATCGCTCCCCCAGCCTGCACAACATGCTCAGCGTTCAGTTTTTGCTCGCCATTACCAATCGGTAGCGGAACATAACATGCAGGTAACCCAACCGCGCTCAACTCGGCCACGGTCATAGCCCCAGAACGTGCAATAACAAAGTCTGCTGCTGCATAGGCAAGATTCATTTGCTCGATGTAATGCATGGCGTGATAAGTATGACCACTCTCGATTGGCAATTCATTTTTCATGCCAACAGCATGGATGACGTGAACATCCTTAAATGTTCCTGCCTTACGACACTGCTCGATTACCGTATTAAGTTTCACGGCGCCTTGCGATCCACCGAATACCAGAATTACGGTTGCCTCAGGTGGAATATTGAAATGCTCTCGAGCTTCGACTACCAAAGCACTTCGATCAAAATTCTGAATAGAAACTCGAAGTGGGATCCCAGTTAAAATTCCACGATTCATTGAACCAGCAACAGTCTCGGCTACTGCACTGGCAAATCGTGCACCAACTCTGTTGGCTAACCCTGGTCGTGCATTCGCCTCGTGAATCACGATGGGCACCCGCCCTCGTGCTGCAAGGTAAGCCGGAAGTGCCACATATCCACCGAAACCGACTAACACATCGGCATCCCGCAAAACTTCACGACATTGTGCGACTGCAGCCTTAAGCCGATTTGGCAAAGTGAATAAATCTTGGTTTATTCTGCGCGGGAGTGGAACTGCTGGAATAAGTTCTAAAGGATATCCGCGCGCAGGTACGAGTGTGGTCTCTAATCCACGTTCAGTGCCTAGCGCAACAATCTTCGCGTCGGGATGGCGCTCAACTATGGCATCGGCAACATTTAATGCCGGCTCAATATGTCCAGCAGTCCCGCCGCCAGCCACAACTATTTTCATGTAAGTTGTTCCGCTGACTCTGCTTGTTGTTTAGCGAAGGCCAGCAAAATGCCAAGAGCTGCCAAGGTCGGAATTAATGAGGATCCGCCATAACTAACTAGCGGAAGCGGAACACCAGTGATTGGCATGATGCCTAGAACTGCGCCGATATTCACAAAGGCCTGTGTTGCAATCCAAGTCACAATTCCAAGGGTAACTAAGCGAGTGAATAAATCGTCAGATAGTCGGGCAATGCGTAAACCAGCAAAAATAATGGCGATGAATAGCACAAGGATGATTAGCGTGCCGACAATTCCAGCTTCTTCACCAACAACTGCATAGATGAAATCTGTGTGGGCCTCAGGAAGAGTTCCCCACTTTTCTTTTGAACCACCGAGACCTACACCAAGCCAACCGCCCGAACCCAATGCGCGTTGGCCGTGAATAAGTTGGTAACCGGTACCTTGTGGATCGGCATTTGGATTCAACCATGAAGTAAAGCGAGCCATTCGGTACGGTGCGGCGATGGTCAACAAAACAATCAGCCCGACAAATAACCCAGCTAACATCCAGAACCATTTGCGCGGAGCGCCAACAAAATAAAGCGCTGAAGCCATAATGGGCATCATGATCATTGCGGTGCCTAAGTCTTTTTCCGCAAGAATTAAGACAAGGACAAATGCGCAGACAACACCGTATGGATTTAAGAGCCGACTGACTAAATGTAATTCGCCTTCATAATTTGCCAGAATTTTTGCACCATAAAGAATGATGCCGATTTTGGCGAACTCTGAAGGCTGGAAACGGATTAGCGAACCAAACTCAATCCAGTTCTTTTGCCCATTTACCGAAGATCCGATTACGAGAACCGCACAAAGCAGACCTACAACGATCATCAAAAATGGACCACAATACTTTTTTATTCGTTCATTGTCTTGCTTGATTAAAACCAGCAATCCGAAAAAGCCAATTCCGGCAAATAACACTTGGCGTTCCACAAGCGCCCACTGATTACCGTTGAAATTTTCATAGGCGAAAATACTTGATGCCGAAGCCACCATGACAAGGCCAGATGCCAGCAGAGCAATAGTGCTCCAGAAAATGATGTTGTATAGCGCCATCGGGTGTTCTAGTTTGTGCCAAATCGATTTGGTATCAGTTTTCGGTGCCGCGTTATTTATGACGGTCATAGTGCCCCTAACTCTCGAACTGCTTGCGCAAAAGCGTCGCCACGATGCGCATAATCTCGATACATATCCCAAGATGCACAGCCTGGAGCAAGCAATACGGTGTCCCCTGCGCTTGCTAACTGTGCGGCCAACGCCACTACAGAAGTCATTGCATTTATCTGGGTGCTGTGCACTCTGTGTACTGGAACTTCTGGAGCAAACTCTGCCAGTGCCTCGGCGATTAACTCTTGATCAACACCCAAAAGCACGACACCGCGCAGACGGCTTGCAGATTTTTCTACCAGCTCAGTGAAATCCTGACCTTTAGCTAAGCCACCGGCAATCCATACAACTGACTCGTACGCACGAATCGAAGTAAATGCGGCATGTGTGTTAGTTGCCTTCGAATCGTCAACGTAGTCAACACCATTAACTTGTGCAACGTGTGAAATTCGATGTGGTTCTGCCTGCCAATTCATCAAACCTGCTTTGATAAATGCAGGTTCAACTTCGATTGCGCGAGCAAGAGCGATCGCCGCTAAAGCATTTTGTACATTGTGTGGGGCGTTACTCGGCAAATCAGACAACTCGATGATTTCAAGTGCTGAAGTTGCACGCTCTGAAAGAAATGCTCGATCTACCAAAATGTCTTCAACTAGTCCGACCATCGAACTGCGCGGAATACTCAAAGTGAACGAAACTGCGCGACATCCTTCGACTACATCCGCTTGTTCAACCATGCGTTCAGTGGCTACATCTTGCTCGTTATAAATCGCAGCGATTTGAGTATTGCGATAGATACGGGCTTTAGCATCTCGATAAGCCTCGAATGAACCAAATAGATCGATGTGATCAGGCGCAAGATTCAGACAAACAGAGGCAACAGGTGAAACCGAATGAACAAATGGAAGTTGCGGGGCACCAACTTCAACGACTATCGCCGCGAGTGGATTTGGATCCATAACTACTTCACACATTGGCAACCCAATGTTGCCCGCTGCTCGTACATTTTGTGCGCCATATTTTTCGGCGAGGATGGACTCAACCATTCGGGTTGTTGTGGTTTTGCCATTAGTTCCAGTAATAGCAACCCAAGGCGCCGCCGTTTCCGGGTCTCTTAATCTCCAAGCTAATTCCAGCTCACCCCAAATGGCTACATCAGAACTTTGGGCAGCTTTCACAATCGGCGCCAGTGGTGAAACTCCGGGAGATAAAACCAGCACATCTAAGCCGCTCGGCAGAGTTACGTCATCATCAAACTGGAACTCGGCGCCAAGTATTTCAAGTAGCTGAGCCTTATCTGCATATTTATCCCGTGGAGCGCCATCAATAACTACAACTTGGGCATCAACCTGTAACAATGCATCGGCGGCGGCAAAACCGGCTAGACCAAAACCAACAACAGCGACCCGAATTTGTGTCCAGTCAGAAGTTCGATCCAAAGTACTTACATCATGCATTTAGATCAGACCTCATTGACGGACCCACTCGGCATAGAAAAGCGCCATAGCGCCTCCGACGCAAACGCCTTGAATGATCCAAAATCGAACCACGATCAAAATTTCTGGCCAACCCAACATTTCAAAATGATGGTGCAGAGGTGCCATCAGTAAAACCCGTTTGCCGGTTAGCTTGTAGGACGTTACCTGAGCAATAACTGAAAGCGTGATGATCACAAAAAGACCACCGAAAAGTGGAAGTAGCAGTTCAGTTCTGGTCAACAAAGCCAGAGCTGCAATAGCTCCACCTAAAGCGAGCGAACCCGTGTCTCCCATAAAAATCTTTGCGGGACTGGTGTTCCACCACAAGAAGCCAAAGCATGAACCAGCACACATGGCCGCAAACATAGCTAAATCAAGTGGATCTCGAACGGTATAACAGCGTGCTACATCTCCGAATTGGCAGTTCTGACCGTACTGCCACACACATAGAACTGTGTACGCGATGAATGCCATTACTGCTGCGCCACAAGCCAGCCCATCAAGTCCATCCGTTAGGTTAACGCCATTAGTGATGCCAGTAATTAGAAACCAAACCCAAAGCAGGACAACACCAGTAGGCAAAATCCATGGCGTGTCTCGGACTACTGAAATTGCATGCGATAGCGGATGACGTCCTTGCGCATCTGGAAACTGCAAACCCAGCCAACCGAAACTCAAAGCAACGAATGCCTGACCGATTAATTTTGTCCGAGCGCGTATGCCAGTGCTTCTCTGTTTAAAAATCTTCAAGTAGTCATCAGCTACGCCGACAAGTCCCAAGCCGACCATTAGGTAGAGCGCAAGCAAACCTGTTGCAGTTGGCACGGTCCACGAAACCAGATGCGTAAGCGTATAAGCCAAAACAACGGAGCCCATGATTGCTAAGCCACCCATAGATGGTGTTCCGCGCTTGCTGCCGTGTTCTGGGTAGTTGATGCCATCGGCCGATTCTCTAATGGCCTGAGAAAGGCCGCGTCGGCCAAGCACCTTAATTAAAAATGGAGTCAATATCAGCGAGAAGATTGCCGCAAATGCACCAGCGAGTACAACTAACTTCACTGTGCACTCCCCTCATCAGTCAACACATCAGAAACCATTTGGGCTAATTGTTCAAACTGACCCGACCGCGATGCCTTAAACAGCACGACATCTGGAGATTTAACCCTCTCAACAATGTAATCGCAGGCTGAACTAAAGTCGGGAAACCACACCGACTCGCCATCCCATGATCCTTCTTGGAGCGCACCTAGATACATGGCCTTGGCTTGTTCGCCAACAACTACCAAGTTTGAAATATCTAATCGAACTGCGAGTCGACCGACTGCGTCATGTTGCTCAATAGAAAATTCCCCGAGTTCAGCCATGGCACCCAGAACGGCCCACGAATGTCCAGCTGGTGCGATGTCAGCCAGTGCGCGAAGCGCTGCCGACATTGATTCTGGGTTTGCGTTGTAGGCATCATTGATTATGGTAACTCCGTTACCTAAAACAGATTTCTCCATTCGCCATGGGCTAAGCAAAGTTACGGCACTTAGAGCTTGAACAATGGTTGATAATTTCATGCCGCAAACTATTCCAACCGCAGTGGCAGCCAAAGCATTCAAGATGTTGTGCTCACCTAGTAGCGGCAACTTAACATGTGCGATTTCATCTGCTGTTTGAATGTCGAATGCATAACTTCCGTCAGCAGTCGATGCAATGTTAAGCGCGCGAATATCAGCGGCAGCGCTCTTGCCATAGGTAATTACCTGGGCCTTCGTTAAGTTACGCATTTCGAAAACATTGGGATCGTCATAATTCAGGATCGCCCAATTTTGCTCTGAGAGTCCTTGCACAATTTCCGATTTTGCTTTAGCAATGTTCTCGATTGATCCAACTTCGCCGATGTGCGCTTGGCCAACATTGGTTACGACCGAGATGGTTGGTCTCGCAATGTCACACAAGTATGAAATGTGTCCTAATCCGCGCATCCCCATCTCTAAAACTAAATTTTGAACATCACGATCTGCATTTAAAATCGTTAACGGTAGGCCTAGTTCATTATTCTGTGAACCCACTGGTACTTGTGTTGGGCCAGAATGTTTTAGCACTTGTCCGATTATGTCTTTGGTTGAGGTTTTGCCGGAAGAGCCAGTAATGCCGATTACGTTTACATTGATTAATTGAGCGCGGTCGAACGCAGCGAGTTTTCCGAGCGCATAAATAACTGGATCAAGCTCTGCTTCTGAGTCAGACACTAAAACATGAGGACCTTCAACTGATTGAGTTACCAAACAGGCAACTGCGCCATTTCCCAAAGCTTGTTGCGCAAAGTCGTGACCATCAACGCGTTCACCTTTGATTGCGGCAAATAACCAATTGTCAGATGAGTTCCTGGAATCTGTTGAAATTGCTGAAACGATTAGATTCGCGTCTCCGAATACCTGACCACCCGTGACTTCAGCAATTTTTGCAAGTGTGATTTTATGCACTGGCAATCACTTCACGAATCACTTTTACATCATCAAAATCGGTAACTACTCCATTGACTTCTTGGCCAACTTCATGGCCCTTACCGAGTACGGCAACAACATCACCAGCACCAGCCAGCGAAAGGGCAAAAGAAATCGCTTCACGACGATCACCGATTTCAAAAACCTGCGCAGGTTGTCCCAAAGTTCCTTGAAATACTGCCTCGCGAATCTGAGCAGGGTCTTCACTTCTGGGATTGTCGTCAGTGATTACCACTACATCTGCTAGTGAGGCTGAAATCTGACCCATTATTGAGCGCTTACTTGGATCACGATCGCCACCGCAACCAATTACGGTGATTAGCTTTGCTGGTCTAGCGACAAGTATCTCGGTCAATACTTTTTCCACGGCATCTGGAGTGTGTGCATAATCAACAAACGCCAAAAAATCTGCATGATTAGCCACCAACTGCATACGGCCGGGCACCTGCGGCAAGCTAGGCAAAGAATCTTTCACAACTATTGGATCAATACCTAAGACCGAGCACACGGCTAAACACAGCGCAGCATTCTTGGCATTAAATTCGCCGTACATCGGAATATTTGCATCGAAGTTTTGAGTTGGAGTTTTTAATTTAAATCTGGTGCTTCCAGATAGTTCAGTTGATACGTCGCTGATTCGCCAATCGCCACTTTCTCCGACGGAAATCACCTGCTGCGCATCTGTGCTTGAGATCAGTTTGCGTCCCCAGTCATCATCACAGTCGATAACCGCAACTTTGCAGCGGGAGTCAGTAAAAAGTTTTTGTTTGGCCGCAAAATAATTTTCCATTGAGCCATGAAAATCTAAATGATCCTGCGTTAGGTTCGTAAAGATTGCAACATCAAATTTAATTCCTGCCACTCGATGCAATTCCAATGCATGGCTTGAAACTTCCATACAAACCGTATC
>Ga0214919_10008421_pt1 | contig 13585 bp, 8 predicted proteins | sample LL1503_MetaG_FD_177994 | JGI IMG/M metagenome (GOLD analysis project Ga0214919, IMG submission 177994) | Freshwater microbial communities from Lake Lanier, Atlanta, Georgia, United States - LL-1503 | ecosystem: Environmental > Aquatic > Freshwater > Lake | place: USA: Georgia | collected 2015-03-15
TATTTTGTTTTAAGCATATTATACTGTACTTTGGATTCTTCTTGTTTATCTATGTGTTTATTTAATTCTAAATTTATATTTTTTTTACTATCATCATTATAATTTATATTTTTTTCTTTATCATTATTATTAGTAAAAAAATAATATGCATATGGTGATGTATCAATTAAATAATAATTATTATAATTATGATTATATAAATTTGATTTATTCATAATTATAATAATTAATAATTTTTTAAATATTATTAATATAATTTTTTAATTTTATTAATAATATCTTTATTATTAAAAAAAAATAATTAAAAATTTTTTAAATCTTATTAATATAATTCTTCAATTTCATTAATAATATCTTTATTATTAAGTTCAATTAATGGTTTAATATTAAATTGTTGATTAATGATATTTTCAACTTTTAATTCTTTTTTTGGTAAATGAGTATTATTAATATTATCATTTATTTCATTATTTTTATTATTTTCTTTTGATTTTTTTTTTAATTCAGTATAAATAATGGGAGGAAATCCACCATTTGGATAGGACATTTAATATAAACTAGATTTTTTTAAAATTTAAAAAAAAATATTTTTATTTATTATTAACGCTTAAACATGATATCGCTCTTTATTTCTTTATCTTGTTTTAATGCTTCAGATGCATATGTTATACTGTTATTATTGAGTTGTACAGCATATTTTATTAAATTTCTATCATTTTTAAGTCTTGTCAATGCTTAGAATAAATTATTATAATTTTTAAATATATCAACCTTTACAATTTATAGGTAAAATTTATTAATTTTTTATTCTTGGTCAGCTTTTAATTCATCGGATGCATAACTTATATTATTACCATCTTGATTTACATCAGCCATTACAATATCTTTAATACTTTTTACTTTATTTGATGCATACCATATACTAACACCATTTTGTTTTACAGCAGCCTTTACAATATCTTTAATACCTCTTACTCTCTCTGATGCATAATGTAAATTATACCCATTCTATAATACTGATAACTTTATAATTTCATCATCAGCTTTTAATTCATCGGATGCATAATATATACTAATACCATTTTGGTTTACAGCAGCCTTTACAATATCTTTAATACCTCTTACTCTCTCTGATGCATATTGTAAATTATGTCCATCCTGTAATACTGCTAACATTACAATTTCCTCATCATCTTTTAATGGATCAGATGCATAACTGATACTAGCACCATGCATTCTTACTGCTTTTATTACAATATCTCTAATGCCTCTTACTCTCTTTGATGCATATAGTAAATTATGGCCATTCTGTGATACTGCTAACATTACAATTTCCTCATCATCTTTTAATGTATCAGATGCATGACTTATACTATCACCATTTTGTCCTACTGCAGCCTCTACAATATATCTAATGCCTCTTACTCTCTTTGATAAATATTGTAAATTATGGCCATTCTTTGATACTGCTAACAGTCCTATTTCCTCATTATCTTTTAAGTCATCAGATGCATAACTTATAATATCACATGCATAACTTATAATATCACTTATACCATCACCATTGTGTTCTATAGCTGACATTAAAATATCTTTATTTTTTTTATATATTTTGGGTAAGCCACGATAAATATAAATACTTAAATATGGCCATAATCTTTGAAAGAAATGTACATCAAAATGAGTATATATGTTAAAAAAATATTTAAATAAATCTACTATTTCGTAAATTTTTAATTTTTTTTTTAAAATAATTAGAAAATCTTCTATATTTAATATTTCACTATTATACATTTTCCTTGATATGGTATTATAATCCTCATCAGATTTCGCGTTAATAATGCTTGTAAAAAAATCACTTATTTTTACAGGAATACCATTAATATGAATAGGTGGAATACGAACTAAAGTTAAGTGTTGAAATATACTTTTAATATTATCAAAATCATACCATGAGTATAAATTAGAATATACTCTTGTAGTGCCAGACATTATTACATAATCAGCTTCAATATGTAAATCTTCTAATTTATTTTCTAATTTATTACGAAAAGATTCTTTTAATATTTTTTGAGTTTCATGTAATTCTACTGGACAATCTTCATATAATTCTATATCACCGTTTTCATGTAATTCAACATCATCTAAAGTAGCAATTTTACCAGATAAATCTAAAATAGTTATAGATATATGTGTTCCTGCTTTTTGATTAAGTAATTGTTTATATTTATATTTATATTTATAATATTTTCTTTCAAACATTATTATATTATATATTAGATAAGATTTATTATAATTAATTTATTTAATCATAGAGTAAAAGAAAGATATTATTTTTAAAGGATTTTTAATATTTTTAATATAAAATTTCATATCAATATAATCTAATATTTTAGAGTTAATTATTTTTTTTTCATTTTTAGATAATTTAATTTTATTTATTGTTTTAGTAATAATATTAGACATATCAAGATTATGATTATATATGCATTTTGTTAAAAAATCTAAATTATCTTTAAATATTAAATCATTATCTATTATTTCTTTTTTTTCAAAATCATTTAATTTAAATTTATTACTTATTACAGATTCATAATCTATAATAGAAAATATATACCCAAATGTATTAATTTTATAATTTATATCTTTGAGATTAATATATTTTTTATCTGTTTTTATAAAACAAATATTTTTAATATGAATATCACGATGATAAAAATTATTAGAATGCATAAGATATAAAGCATATATTATTTGAATTATTAGTGAATATATTTGTGTTTTATCTAATTTATGTAATACTTTAGTTAAATTATCCTTTTTTAAATCATAAATTAAATCTAAAGAATATTCATATGTCAATGATTCATTATATTTTAATAAATTATTTGGTCTACTTTTAATATCATCAGTTAATTCATGTTCAATATTATTACATTTATTTATTTTATATTTATGCAATATTAAAAAATGATTTTTATTTATTTTATTAATAAAAATATTAAAATATAAATTTCTACATATTATTCCAAAATGATTATCAGTAGTATTATCTAATAAAATATTTAATTTATTTTCTTTGTTGTGTTTTAATAACTTAAATAATTTATTTAATTTATTATTAATAATTTTTTCACGTTTCAATGCATACTCTTTATTTTTTATGTTTATTTTAAATACTACTCCTGAATTACCTTGATTTATTTTTTCAATCATTATATAAATATTAGAAAATTGATATTCTACTAAATTAATTATAATTTTTTCATGTTTTTATAGTTATTTTAAATACTATACTTGAAATAACTTGATTTATTTTTTTCAATAATAAATACTATACTTAAATTACATTGATTTAAGTATAGTTATTTTAAATACTATACTTAAATTACCTTGATTTATTTTTTTCAATAATAAATACTATACTTAAATTAGATTAATTTATTTTTTTTTATAATAAATACTATACTTAAATTACATTGATTTATTTTTTTCAATAATAAATACTATACTTAAATTACCTTAATTTTTTTTTTTTTATCATAATATAAACATAAAAAATAATTGAATAAATAATATTATTTATTAATATATAATATTTTAATATTATAATATTTATCTAATACCCTTATTTATCTAATACCCTTATTATTAAATATTTTTAATATTTATCTAATACCCTTATTATTAAATATTTTTAATATTTATCTAATTATATTATATCTAGTGAATTATCTTAATTAGATAAATATAAAAATACTAATTATGCACTTATATTATAAAAATATTATATAAATATTATAAAAATATTATATAATAATTGCATTAATTTGATCTAAAAATATATTTAAACAAATTATTATTAATTTTAATTTTATTAATATTTTTGAATAATAAGTTAATTTATATGAATTAGTTTCTTTAAATAAATCTTTTTTTTGTTCTATTAGTATTAATATTAAATTTATTTTTTTAATATTATCTAATAAATATTGAATAATGGTATCTTTAGCACAAGTATCAATAAATTCTGATATATTTATATTTTTTATAAAATAATAAATTTTCTCTATTTCAAAATATTCATCTATTATCTTAATATCATCTTGATTTTTGTGAATAGAGATAATACTTAAAAGTTTTTCAATTGGTTTATTTATTGTTAATATTAAATCAAAATTAATTAAACTACCGCTACATGATTCTGATAATAATTTAAATGATTCATCAATAAAATCATTACGTTTAATTATTAATTCTGAATCTTTAAATAGATTATAATTTTTATCAATTGAAGCATATGATACATCAAGTGATTTTAAACTTAATGTTATACTTTCTGGTATACAGTCATGTATTTTTTCTATCAATGTTTTACATAAAATGCATGATCTACCTATTGTTTTTATTAATGCATCATTTTCAGTAATTATACTATTATTAACATTTATGGATATATCAGAATAATGATATTTACATAATTCATAGCTTGCAAAATGTATTTTTATTATATTTAACATTAAATCATCAATAGATTCATAGATATCAACTATAAATTCATTAAAATAAATTGGATATTTCTTCCTAATTTTGAATTCTCTAGAATTTTGATAATTTAATGTAATTAAATTTAATTTAAAAAGAATATTTTTAATTAAAGTAATATTATAATAACCTATTATATTTGCTTCATCTTCAGCTATAATTTCTTTTAATGATTTATATTGGGTGATAAATATATTATCTACTTTAAATAAACGGTCAATAGCAATATTATAACTATTTAAAATATTATTATTTTCTAACAAATCATTATATAAGTATATTAATGATTTTATTAAATTATGAAGATTATTAATTATACTAAATAATTTAGTAATTCTATTTATTATTATTTTTAAATATGAATCTAAATTATCATGTGGCATAAATATATTATGTTGGTGATTCATATAAGTTAATGTATAAAATTGACTTTTTGGAAATATTGGAACTGGTGGAATAACTCTGTTAAGTATTGTAAAATTTTCAATTATATTTTCTTTAGTTATTTTTAAATAATTTAAATATGATTTTTTTATTGACTTAAATTTTTTTGTTTCTATTTTAAATTCATTACCAAAGATATCACTAATAAGGTCATATACAAATTTATTATAATGTTCTTTTGATTTAATTATATTCATTATATAAAAATTATAACTATCTATAACTTTTAATGTAAAACCAAAAGAAATAAAATAAAATATTATATAATAAATACCTGGTAGGTTTTCTGAAGTAAATGATAAATTAAATTTGTTTAATTTAAAATCAATATCCATATTCATATTAAATTTATTATATAATGTTGGATCAGATGAGTTAAATATCTCATTTAAATAAAAAAAATAATATCTATCTTTTTCATCTATTTTTAAATATGCTTCATAAATTTTATTTAATTCAATTTTAGATTGTATTTGATATAATGCAAAAATTTCATTCTGAAAATCAATTGATTGTAAATGTGTAATACCTACTCTAATATTTATGTAAAATAAAATAGATTTTAAATGTTTAATTAAATCATTAATAAAATGTTCATTAAATATTGGATAATTATTTGATTTTTGTTTAAATAAATTTTGAATATAATTAATATCATTACCCGTTGTAAAATTAAAGGTGCCTTTCATAATATAATCATCAATAATAGTTGCTTTATAAGAAGTTAATTCATCTTTAATATAATTAATTAAAAATAATAAGTCAGATAAATGATAAATATATTTTAAATTTAAAATATTTTGAATTAACTGAATTACTGATAATAATAAAGGTCCAGTTTTAATATAATAATTGTCTTGATTATATTGTAATTTTGGTATTACTTGATTATATTTAAAAAAATTAATAATATCATTATATACTACTTGAAAACATAATCTATAATTATTTTTAATATATTTTTGTTTTAACCATAGCAAACAAGGATGTTGAATAAAAATCATATTTACTGTATCTCTTATTATATAATCAATATCATGTACATTTTCTATATAATTAAAATTATTAACTAAATTGTCAGTAGTTTGATTATAAATTAATTCAGAACATTTAATATTTATTTCTAGTAATGGAAAATATATTTCTCTATTTACGGTTTTTTTAGATTTAATAAAATAATTTAATATTAGTAAATTAATATTACCTGTTAATTTATCTTTGCCTCTAATTAATTTTATACCAAAAGGATTATCTATATATATATTATTTAACAAATTATCTTTAATTTCTAATAGTTTTTGTTGATGTGTGTATTCTCTATTAAATATTATTAATCCAGTTCCATTTTCTAATTTTCGTTTTGAATCTTTCATAAATGTATTTAATAAATTTATAAATGTATCTTTTTTATTTAACAAATAAAATATTGTATTATGAAACAAAATTATTAAATTACATAATGTTAAAATTTCATTATTATCATTAATTATAAATTCTAAATCTAAATCTGAATTATTTAGTATAAAATTTTTAAAATTGTCTGTTAAATCTGAAACAGAATCTAATTTTGATTGCCAAAATAAACTTAATTTTCCAAGTAATATTTTATACATTGTTCCACCTTTAGTTATAATCTTTAAATTATTATTATAATGTTTAGTAAAAATTACATTAAATATAGATAAAATAGCTTCATTAAATTCAGGTGTATGCAATAAATTATTAATATAGTCTTTATAATATTCATTAGATTCATAAGTTTCTGTTAATTCTTGTTCTAATTCTATACATGGTTTATTTTGAATAATAGGATTTTTTTTTATTTCAGATATATTTTTATTTAAAAATTGTAGAACCGAAAAATGGTCTAATGGATTAGTTTTAGATAAGTTAGAATCTTCCAAATAATTATAAATAAACAAAAACTCTAAATTATAAGTATTAAGAAAATAATTAAATTCATTATCATAATAATCAGTTAAATACAAAATACATTTATTATATAATGGTCTGTACAGTAAGTTATCTTTATGTAATAAAATTAAATTAAACATATTATAGTTAATTATGTATGCATATACACAAAAAAATATATCTATATATTCATCATTAATAATATAATCTTCACCATTTACTACTATATCTAAAAAATTTATAGTATCATCATAATATTTTCTTAAATAAAAAAAATATTTATAATTTAATTTAAATAAATTAATAATATTTCTAAAAAATTCGGAATTATTTGCTAAATCTAACGGTGAATAATAAAATTCAGATAATTTATTTTTTAAATCTTTTAATTTTTCAGGATATTTACTTATTTTATTCCAATTATTAGTTAATATTAATTTATCCCATTCGCTAGTATCTTCTAATGTATTGGATTTACTAGTTCCACCATAATTTATATATTTTGTTTTATATTTTAAATATTTATGTAAATAGTTATTCATTATATATATATAATATAAATAAATTATTTAATTTTTTATATAATATATTTTAGTTTAGTATATAATATTTTTTAGTTTATAACTAATACGAATTTAAAATAGTAAAGTTATTTTAAGATTTTTATTTTATATTATAGATTTATTAACAAATATTTTAAATAATGATTTGTTATATGCTGTAAATACAAAAGAATGATAATATAATTTAATAAGAATAAATTATATAATTAATATCAATAATGATTTATGAAAACATGTATATAAATAATATTAATTATCACTGTTATTAGTTAAGTTATAAAATTATTATCAAATTGATTATTTTAAAATATATTAAATATTTCATTAATTAAAATTAATGAAATATAATTTAATTTAATTATTTCATTATAATCTTTTATAAATTATTTCTCATATAAAATTTAGAATTGACATTTTTAATTCCAATTATAAATACTATAATCAAATTAAAAATATTTTTAATTTGATTATAGTATTTATTATTATAGTCACTATATTACTAATTATGATGCACGTATCTTGATGCACGTATCTTGATGCACGTATCTTAGGAACAACTTTAATTTTATTTGTTGCTTATAACTCATGGTAAAATATATATATATATTGAGCCGTAATTGTCATGATCATCAGGACGAAACGACCATACACAATGCTGTCTTGCCATGAGACGGATCATGTAAAAATAACCGTGTGTAAGATTGTTTCGGCCTGATAATCATAATAATAATGACTCATTATTTATACTTTTAATTGAATTCTAATGGATTGTAATAATATTAACATTGTGTAATAATACTTTAATATAAAAAATTTTTTAAAGTTTATAAATTAGAGTTTAGATATTCATTTTTTTTATAAAGATATTATTTAAGATTTTACCATATTTTATGTAAAATAAAAAATAATATACTTCAAAACCATATTTTATGTAAAATAAAATAATATACTTCAAATTTTCCAAATAAATATTTAAGATTATTTAAAAATATAAAATAATATACTTTTTAAAGTATAATTACTTACATTACAAAACAATAATTAATATTATCTATATTTCATACTGTATGAATAAAAATTTTAATAGTCCAACTTAGTAAAATCATAATTTTTTACAATATATTTTATGCTATTAAATAATAAATATGATACTATAATAATAATAAAATTGTAATAATATAAATAATAAAATTGTAATAATATTAATACTAAAAACAACATAATATAAATAATAAAACTATAATAATATAAATAATAAAAGATTAATAATATAAATAAAACCTGTAAATAAATTATGAAATAAATAATATTAATTAGGAAAGCTATAATTATTTAAATAATAGTTGCTATAATAATAAAAACATAAAATAAATATAAATATAATAAGAAAAAGTAAATTAAGTAAAAAAAATATCTTGTTTTATTTTAATAAATTGTTTAGGAGTTATAGGAAAAAATGTTGGATATGGTTTAGTTGATTCAGTAGGTAAAAACATCCAATTATTTTTATAATATCTATATGAAAGTTTATAAGCAGAATATGGATATTTATATTTTGTATATATTTTTCCTTCATATTCGGTAATTTCTCTTGTAGTTTCTGTAGTAATAATATATTCATAATCTTGTCCTTTAAATGTATCTGTTTTATTATCAATAATAGTATAATTTATAGATTTTACTAGATTCATAATAATCATTGTCTTGAATAAATCACTAAATATAAAATTAATATGTTCTCTTTTTGTTGTTTTTGAATTTATTATGGTTTGATAAAATGGATCATATTCATGTAAATTACAATATTTACATAAACTAGATAAACAATCACAACTTATTCTTCTAACAGTGGTAGTTGGTGTAAATGAGGTTATATGAATAAGAGCATCTGGTATAGGTAAATCATTTTGATCCTTAAATTCAAGAGTATAATTCAAAGATTTATTAAACACTTCTAAAAATTTAATTAACGGAATATCTATTTCAAATTTAGTAATTGTCTTTGAATATAGTGATTCACAATCAAAAAATCCAACAATTCTTTCATTATCTGCTAATTCATAACTATCAAATAATGAACATACTGTATAAAATCCTCTATCTAAATATTTTAAAATTCTATTATATGTTTGCTTATGATATACTTTATTAATAATATTAATTTTTTTATGCATTGCAAATTCAGCTAGTTTAGTCATATAAATTTTTTCATATCCTATTGTAAAGTGAGTAATGGGAAGATCAATATTAACCATGTGTGTATCCATTGATGATTTAATTTTCAAAATGATTTGTATGAGTATATTATTTTGAAAATATATATTCATTATATAATTTTTAATAACTATTTTACATTTAATTTGTTTCATTTTAATATATTTTTTTATAATTTTGTTTAATACATTTTTTACACTATTAGGAGTCATTGTAGTAATTGGATAAATATCAATATCCATACTAATATAATCAGTTATTCTAAAATTTATTTTATTTAAAAGTAAATTATAAATTAGAGCAAATGAACCACCAACATAAAATACATCGGTTTTAATTAATTCTTTAATAAAAATAGAAATATCATTATTTATTATACCTAATTCAATCATTTTATTAAAATATTTAGTATATTTTTGTTTACTTAAATATTTACAATAAACATCAGATTTTATACTTGAATTATTTTCAAGTAAATAATTTTTTCGAGAAGGTGTTAATCGATGAAATAACTCATGCGATATTGTATTTATTTTTTTATTAGTACCATTAAAATTATGAAATGTTGTTCTATCTAAAAACGTTTTCATATAATTAATTATTTGCAATGGAAAATCATTCATTTGCAATGATAAATCATTCATTTGCAATGGAAAATCATTCATTTGCAATGATAAATTATTCATTTGCATTGGTAAATCATTCATTTGCAATGATAAATCATTCATATTTAATGTTAATTAAGAATGTTCCAATTAATTAAAGAATAATTTTTTGAATGAGAAATTATTCTTTAATTAAATGTCAAAGGTATTTAAATAATTTAATTAAAATTAGTAATAAAAAAAAATCAATTTTTTTTTTATTATTATATAAAAAAAGATTTATTAATTTTCATAAAAAAATATGTTTGTTGATAAATTTATAAATTTTTTTGTACCAAGTGGAATAAATCTAGGATATGTTTCACTATTAATAAAATATAAATTATACCTACATTTATAAAATTGATAAGATTGAATATAGTCTCTATAAAAATACCTATGATGAAAACGGGGTTCTGCTTTATATTCTACAACATCTCTAGTTATATCAATATATATATTAATAGCATAATCCTCTCTTATTGAAACATATTTTGTTTCGTCTAATTCAATAGTATATTTAGAACATTTAATTAAATTTAACATAACCATAATTATTACTAAATGAGTAAATATTACATATTTGAATCTTTTTTGTGTCTTATGAATGTAATAGGATCTTATGAATCTTCCATCAGGTTCTAAAGATGAATCATGACTCACCTCATCTGTTATAGATTTAGTAAATCCTATACAGTCTTTAATAAATCCTTTAGCATTACATGGTATTTCATTATCTAGTGTATCTTTTAGTGTAATTGTATCATTGATATTTAAATCTATTGTTAATGATTGATTTAATTCTTCAAAAAAATCTTTTAATAATATGTTTTCATATAGTTCATCCTGTAATAATGATACATCATCATCTAATGATTCACCTTTTTTTAATATTTTAAATAAATCACTCAATAAAATATCAATTTCATATTTTAAAAGATACTTATCATAATCGTAAAATGCAACAATACGTTCATTATCTGCTAATTCATAACTATTAAATAATGATAATACTGTATAATAGTTTCTTTTATAATATTTAATAATTCTATTATTAGTTCTTTTATGATAAATTGTATTAATTATATTAATACCTTTATTAAAAGCGAAAAGTCCTAAATTAGTAGTATAAATTTTTTTAAATCCAATAGTAAAATGAGTGATAGGTAGGTCAATATTTGTAATATGCTTTTCAATAGTTTGTTTTATATTAAGAATAATTTGTACTAATATATCTTCAAAATAAATATTCATGACATTATTTTTAATTACTATTTTACATTTTATTTTTTTTTTATTAATATATTGTTTTATTATATCATTCAAGGTTGATTTAATAAGATTAGGCGATATATTACTAATAGGATAAATATCTACATCCATATCTTTATAGTTAGATCTATCAAAAGGCTTGTTATTTAAAAAATGCATATAAATAACAGCAAATGAACCTCCGACATAAAATATTCCGGTTTTAACAAGTTCTTTAATGAAAATTGCAATATTATTATTTATAATACCTAATTTTATTATTTTATGAAAAGTATTATTATATTGTTTCTTATGTAGTTCTATAGTAATTATTTCAGATTTAATATCTGATTTATTTTTTAACTTACAATTTGTTTGATAAGGAGTAAATCTATTAAATAATTTTTGCGCCAATGTTTTTATCTTAATATTACAACAATCAAATTTATAAACAGACTTATCATCTAAATAATTTTTAATATGATTAATTGCTCCCAATGATAAATCATTCATTTTAAAATATTCAATTTTAATTATATAAATAATAATAGAAAAATAATATGTACTTAGAAAGTTATACTAAATAAGAGATGTGAAATTGTATTGGACCTAAAAATACAATATGTGAAAATCTTTTTATTTTAGGTTGCCTTGGCCAACCCAACGGTTTTATTTTAGGATGCCTTGGCCAACCCAACGGTTTTATTTTAGGTTGCCTTGGCCAACCCAACGGTTTTATTTTAGGTTGCCTTGGCCAACCCAACGGTATTATCTTAAATATATTTATTTAATAATTAACTAATTTTCATTTTTTTATTATTTATTGTTTCGTGTATGTATAATTAATTTGTTTAATTAATGGAATTAATGATGATAATTTATTATTTTCTAATTAAAAAATTAATTGTTTAAATTCATTAATTTTATCTATATAAAATCTATAATGTACATCTAATGTACCATTTTTTATAAACAAATCATATTCACTTGTATAATATATTTTATGATTATTTAAATATTTATTAATTATATTTATATATTTTTTTGCTGATTCATCAAGATTGGTATTTTTGAAAATAATATATAATGAAAAAGTTATTTTTGAGTAATTTGTTTTGAGTATTAAAATAAATTTTAATAGTAGCTTCATCTGATGTAATACCATTAGTTCTATTAGTAAAATATAATTTACTTTACTTCTTAAATTTAATAGAACATCATGTATTAAATGTATTTTTCATTTTTGATTTCTGCAATCAATATAAAGTCTTCTTTCGGAATATAAAATATAATTATCATCTAGGTTATAATCTTCTTGAAAATAATCAATATATAAACTATTATCTCCATATAATTTTCATTTTATAAAATGAAACCTAATTCCAATTTTAAGTAAATCTTTTTTTAATTTTGATATTTTACATAAAAAAAAATCAGTATCATAAATAGTTTTTTTATAACTAGAATATTGTTTATAATATTCTTCAGCTGATTTTTTAATACTAATTTTTACCATTTCAATAGCTGATATATTATTTTTATTAACTATTGAAATATATTTATTTTCATCATTTCCTTCTTTTATTTTCTTTGGATAATCTTGAGCACTTACAGAAGAAGATAGACGTTCTTTATTTTTAGATGTCATTATTATTTATATGAAAATTTAAGAAATAAATTAAATAAAGACATTATATAATAAAATTGAATATATTTTAATTAAAGATTGCAATAAAAAAATTTTTTTACCGTCCTGACTTTTGTCAGAGACAAATACACTATTAAGTGCTTACTGTCAGTGAATAAAATAAGTTATTTGTGTTTTATTTAGTTATATTTTATATTTAGACAATGAAGTGTCTTCATTGTCTAAGTACTTTATTAGATACGGGAGAAGAATTTGAACCTTGTGATGTTGATGAAATTTCATTAATAACTAAAAAAAATTCTCTTAATTCAGTAAGGTGTGTTAATAAAAGAATGTGTATTGATAGAATTAAGACTTTGTTA
>Ga0214919_10008422_pt1 | contig 13584 bp, 12 predicted proteins | sample LL1503_MetaG_FD_177994 | JGI IMG/M metagenome (GOLD analysis project Ga0214919, IMG submission 177994) | Freshwater microbial communities from Lake Lanier, Atlanta, Georgia, United States - LL-1503 | ecosystem: Environmental > Aquatic > Freshwater > Lake | place: USA: Georgia | collected...
ACGCCCACCACCTCCACCTCCACCTCCACCTCCACCTCCACCTCCACCAGCACTTTTAGATATACCGACCGGGAAGCCTTGGGAAAAGATTCGGGGTATGGACAGCAGGGATTTCTTGCCATGACTGGATCTTTTTTTAAGGGGGTATTTTCGGAGGATCTCGGTAAAGTCTTTTTCCGCCAGGGTTAAGGGTCTTCGTTGCGCAACCATATTTCGGATTCTTTCTTGGAGCATCGAGGTTGGTGAATTCGAAAGCATTTGTTGGACACAGGGATCCTGATATTCACGGTTTAACGGGTAATCCTCTACGAATTTTTCGACATCAATCTCATAGTACAACAAGTTTTTGAAAACGACCGAAGGGTTGTCAATATATATTTCCATTCGGTAAGAATCTTCCGTCAAATCCGGACGAAAAAAGATTCGGTTCAAGGTAATTTTATTGAATTCAAGGGACAGAAATGTCTTGATTCGTGGATCTAATGAAATCAATTGGATATATAATCTCTCACCTTTATTTCTTCTTTCCAATATGCATAACGCTTTTGCAAAGATAGCCGATTCTGCACCCCGATGTTTATATTCTGCCGTTTCCAGAATATCTTTCATAAAGTGGTCCGGAATATGAATCTTGCGTTTCTTGGAATCCTTCTTCTGTTGGGAAGAAGACTCACGAGATCGTTTCATAATTAATTTTTAAATTTAAAAATATAAAAAATAAAAATTTAAAAATAAATGGATTCTAGACTTGAACGATATTCCACCTCCTTGGAAAAGATTTCCCAAAAACGTATTGTTCAACAAAGAAAGGAGAAACCTTACGATACCTCGCGTTATGATGCTTATTTGACCATGCTACCTAACTTATTAGACATGACGGTGAAGAAGTTTGATTGTGTTCCGGTAGATTTTTCATTGTTTTGTCGCAAGATATTTGAATCCATGGGACCTCTGACGACCAAGATTTTTCAGAATATTCCTCCTCGGAAACTTTCTTTCACTCGTCGTATCATCAGTATCATGTATGGTTTATTTTATCGTCAACAAATGCAAACTCGTCAAGTTCAAGGGTTTTTACGTGGTAGAGTCTACCAAAATGTGACACCCATGACAGAAAAACAATTACGACAATTGAAGATTCCAGAACATGTGAAAAAGGATATGAAAAAGTCTATTAATGCCGCCTCCATTTCACAGGTATTACACTACGGTTCTATTCAGCCTTCATCCCCTTCATCCGCTTCATTCATCATTAAGGTGATTCGTCCTTCATCAAGAGAACGATTTCAACATGAAGTAGAGGTTGTTATCAACACGGTTCTTCCAACGGTACCAGAAACAAATAAAAGCGTGCGAAGATTTATCCAGGCTTTGATTGATGATGTGGAGAATGAGATGAATTTAAAAAAAGAAGCAGAAAATATGAAGACCGCGAAAAGTAATATAGAACAATATTCCAAATATTTAGGACAGCAAACACAACAAATGAAACGTGATGTTTTAGACCCTTTCTCCCAAATGTTGAAATTAGATGAATGTGCCGCGGCGAAGATAATACGGAGTATGTATTCCTCCTCAAAACCACCAGAAGACATTAAAAACACGTTGGACAAGTGGTCCGGACAATGTTCAAACGGCAACGAACAAAGTACTCCACCACAACAAGTACAACAACGACAAGCACAACAACAATTTCAACGACTAAAAAATGACTATAATTTAGGTCCTAAATTTTTAGAGATATTTCCTGACGGTTATGACATGAAAAATACAAAGGGTACACAAATAAATGGTACAAGTTCGAATATCTTCCTTTTAACAAAAAAAAATCAACAAGGGTTGAATAAATCGATGGTAAAACTATTTAGTAATAAAGTCGATTTTGACTCACAAAAATTATTCTTATCACATTTACCAAAATCTTCCAAGGTATATTTTCCACAACGCCTTCCCAGTGAACTTGAACAAAGTGTTGCACTGAACATGCAAAACCGTTTCGACAAAGCGACAGTGTTGCAAGACTGGTTAGAACGATCATCTTTAACTACAACCCAAATCAACACTATGGCAAGAAACTTGATCAGTGCCGTGACAACAATGAACAAGGACGGGATCTTTTTTGGAGGAGATATCAACCCTAAAAATATTATAGTATCCCCCAATTTAGATATTCAATTTATCGATGCGGGGAGTATAACCATAGTAACTCCGGCTCATTTACTAAAACATAGAGAACAAGAAGAACAATATACCAAAAAGAATAATTTTAGAGATAATTTATTTCTTATTCCAAACGTGCGTGATGGTGAATATGACCAAAATTATATTATCATGGAACGCGTGATTGGAATAACCCTGGCAAAACTCTTAGAAAAGGGTTCTATCACACTTGTTCATTATCAATGTCTTGAGAATCTTGTGCGTACTTATGTTGGATTTATCAATACTTTATATTCATATAAGTATATATTCCATGCAGATCTTCATCCTGGGAATATCATGTTTAGTACATCGGTACAAAAAACAACAATGACAATCATTGATTGGGGTAGGGTTGTGAAGATTGAGGATAATGATGCGAAATCCTCTGCAAGAATTTTGCTTCTATTTTACAAATTACGGCAAGATTACCTGGAACGCGAAGACGAGCTTTTACTTGTTTGTCGGATGTTTGCACCACTCCAGTTAAATGCTGAATATTACTTTTACTGGCTGGATAAATTTTATGTCCCAAGACAACAAGATCTTGATATTGATTTCAAATTTTCTAATATTTACCGATGGCTTCAAGAATTGGAGCGACTGGTCAATGAGATAAAAGAAAGAATATTAAAGGTTATGACTGAACGTGATCATACTTATTATTACAAATCTTTTTTATCGACAGACCCACACTACGTTAAACCATTTATAAATAATCCAACAATCGATGATTACGACCTTTTGGAGGTTAAATTTTATATGCAACAAGTATACTTGTTTATACGTTCATGTTTTCAGTATGATTCTTCTAATGATGTTGAAAAGAAATTGAAACATTTTTTGGACACAACAATCGATCCAGAAGTTCAAGTTGAATTGAATAACCTTTTACGTGGTGGCGATAACATTCTAAAAAAAGGCAAGAAATACCTTGAAAAACAAGACGGTATTACCTTTTATAAACAAATTTTATGTGCACTCTTTAATCCGTTAAATGCCGAAATAGATGTTACATCTTGCTTAACACCCCACAAATGTCATGTCGGAACTATGTTCGGAAAGTATATTAGAAAAAAAAGATGGTATGAGGACGTCGAAAAAGTTTTTGAACATTTTAAAATCAAATTACCGGATTCCCAAACCTTTAATTCTCACACTTACAAACCTAAGGTATTGGATCTGGACCTAACACAACAGGCTATACAAGAGATTGATCGTACATGGACCTCCGCATTAGATCTAAAAAAGGCAATCGATGATAAAAGTCTTTATCCATTATCCACTACTTCGACGTTTATGCGTATTTTTGATGCCTTTCAACGATTGGAACAAACCTTGCAAATCACGTGGGATAAAGTATCTACAGTACAGAAACTCGGTTCCAAGAAAAAAACACCACCCGTCATCACTGACTTTTTAACATTAACATAAAACATTATCCACTTTACGTCTCCAGTTCATGATCATCCTCCTCGTCTTCCTCCTCGTCTTCCTCCTCGTCCTCCTCATGATCATCATGATCCTCATAGATATACGAGACAACCTCAGATGGTACAATCGTTCGACAAATGGCACATTTCATCGTCTCCTTGCATGGTGTGCTGATCAGGCATAACTTGTGGAACATGTGTCCACAGGGGAATCGGAATCGGTACACGGGTTCCAGACAAATCCCACAGGTCTCTGGCTCTTTTCCGTGGATCGAAAACAATCCCTCGAACAATCCACAGGAAATACACCGAGGAGATTCCACTCCCTCGGTATCATCCTTATGCACCACCTCGGCACACTCTGTACACACGACGTAATCATCCAGGAATGTCCAAATGATGTAAAGAGCATCCTGTAAGGAGGAAATCGCCTTGGCGGCCCAGTGTTTCACGGGAAAGGCGTGTTTCACCAAATAACTCAGACGGACAGAGAAGGAACTGGTCCCATCCTCTGCATGTACAGTCTCCGTGATCCGTGCCTCCTGCATATGAATCCCACGACGACAAAATACCGAATGCCTAAGGTCCCATTTCAGAACCCGGTGGTAGGGTGTCAGAAAAGGCAAGTTCTTCCACATCCGTTCCAAGGCTCGAAAACTAGGCGGCAAGCATCGTTGAGGGGCAGGGGGTGGGAGTGGAGGAGGAGGCGGTACTACCGACTGTTGTTGCAGTACCGACAGGATCGACGGGGGTAATGTAAGGGCGGAAACCTCCTCATCCGGTTTGGGAAATAGATGATAGGAATGGTGTGCCGAATAATAAGAAGACATTCTTGAGAATTTTTGTATAACAACTTTATATTAAGTGATGCATTGTTTAGATTGCTTAAGGACGTGGATAATAAATACAATAAGTTTAATAAATACAATAAGTTTAATAAATACAATAAATACAATAAATACAATAAATACATGAGATGGGTAAAAAAGTTGTGGGATCTTGGGAGGCGGTATATCTGCAGTTATATCTGCAATTATATCTACAGTTATATCGATATGATCTTTCGTTTTCAGGCGCAGGGAGAGCAATTTCTGGGAATTGTGGATTCCATTCCAGAAGTTGAAACCGAATCCATTCTCGAATCACCGACACCTCTTCGAGATAAATTGATGGAACTCGTGACGTCCAAATTCAATAGCTTGCGCAGGGTGGGGAACACGGTCGGATTTCCTTTTTGTTGTCTGAACCCAAAAAGGGAATTTTGGATCGAGTACATTGAAATCACCAAGAAAAAAACAAACGAATACCGCGTGGAGGTCTTGTACGTCCTCCCAAAGGCTTGTCGAGGCATGGACGGCGTGGACCTGAACCACGTCCTCTATGTGGATTCCGCGTCTCTTCTTGTGGACGAACTCCTGTCCCTCGTATCGTCCCATGATGTGTGCCCCGAGTGTTATTCTTTGTTTCTTCCTGATGACGGGTGCAAGGTCTGTCTCCCTAATCGACTCCTGGTCGAATACCAACCCTCGAATCCACCACCGACCTGCAGCATCTGTCTGGAACCCGTCTACATCAACCAGCTCTCCTGTGGTCACACCATTCATCGCGGATGTATCCTACGCATGAATCCCTTTGATTACTACGATGAAACCATCGATCGAATTTTATCCCTCCGATGCCCTCTTTGCCGAAAGTCCCTCCACCTCGCCGACAAGATCGGTGTCTACAACATGTCCTCCCGGACCATTCACCGATTTCATCATTCACGCACCATCTTTGACACCGACTAAATATTTTATATATTTATATCATTTATATATTTATATATCATATATCTTTTATATATTTATATATTTATATATCATATATCTTATATATATCATATATCTTTTATATATTTATATATTTATATCCTCCGGGTCTTCTTCTTGATCATTATGATCTTCACAGTACAAAACGGCGGCCATGATAACAAGGTAAAATGAACCCAACATGATTCCCAAGATCGGCATTCCTTATTTTTTTATTTTTTTATATATATTTTGGACATTTCTTTAATAAAAAAATAGTTACCAATAGTCCATCGACATGTCAAACATTGGCCAATCGTCCTCATGACGGTACCATTGCTTCATCTGTCGTTCATAGCGTTCATATCGATGTTCGAATTCTTTCATCCGCCATACGCAGAGTACATCCGCCGTGACTTCGCGCTTGACCATTGCCGTGGGGAAAGTGTCCGGATCCTCCATAAAGGGAATCTCGGGATGTGGAAACGACGAGGCCATCTTCTGTTTTTTAGGAAAAAAAGGAAAACAAAAGAATTGGATTATAAATTATAAATTATAAATTTATAAATTATAAATTCTAAATTCTAAATTATACAATATAATACAAAATATAAATCCTTCCTATCTTTATCAATTTTATGGATCCAATGGGTGTCAAGGTACCGAATGCACGTTTGACAATCTATATCATGCATGACCTCTATAATTGTTTTATGAATGTCGACTCTCCGACACGTGAAATACGGATGGAAACCTTGGAACCCGGTGTTCAGGTCACACTCAAGGTGTATTACAAAACCGTGGAAATCGAGCAAATCCATACCGGCACCGGGAGGGGGAGAGGGTGGAAATTCATCACTTCTCGTCCTCCCTTCCCCTCCCCCTTCCCATCCCCTAATCCTCGTATACTCTTGTTTATATTGGACCAGTATGCAATGAAATTACCCTCCACAAGGCAAGAAATGGATCAATTTGGACGTCAGATGGATGCACACATCGGTCTCGCAATCGGTCCACTGAATAGGAAACAAGCCTTGCAGAATACTTTTCAGGAGAGCAGGGCCCCGATATTACACGCCATGAAACATCGTAGCAAGAGGTTTACCAAGGACGAGAAGGAATTCTTATCGTCCATCGATAACATCGGCATGGTTCGTTTTGAACCCCATGAAAAAATAAAGATTACCCACCAAAAAGGAAAGAAATAATTTTATATTAACAATGTAACGTTTCATAAAGGTGGTGGAGTCGGAGGCACACATACTGGGAGACCACGATTTCCTCCTCCTCCAAGGGTAGAGGAGGCAGTCGGAAGGCGTGATGGATTTGGTCAAAATAGTGTTGGATACGGGTACGATCAAAGAGTTGTGGATCCAATTCGAGTTGTTGCTGGATAAATTCGGGGTCGAGGATTTCTTGGAGTTGTTCGGGGGTAAGTTGGGGTCGACGGCGGTGAAGGAGATCACGGATCTCATCAAGACATAGCAGGAATAGGGAAAAGTTCTTGTTTTCGAGATCTTCTACCATCTTATCCCAGTACGCCTTTTGAAAGGTTTGACGGACGATGGATTCTTTTTCTTGTTGCATACCTTGTAAAAATTCCTGGACATCGTTTTCCAGATTCATGGATCGAATATATTGTTCTAGAGTCACCTTGATGCGCTGGAGATCCGGATCCTCGGGACACATGTCCAGCGCGACCAGAACGTCGTGGTAATTCGTAAACAACGGAAGGGCAATCTCGCGCTTGTCCTCGTGGAAATGTCGATGCATCGCCTCGATAAATACCGTCACTTGTTCGGTTTCCGCGTAGGTGCTGGTGAGAACAGCATACAGGGCGTCCCGGCATTGTTGACGAAGCAATGGATTCACCACGCCGAATTCATCGGGGAAGCGGTACAAGAGCGGAGCGAGAAGGAGAATTTTGGACTCGACGAGAGTGGTGTCTCGTTCTACAGGGGAGGATAATCGTAGGGTCCATGGTACCGGGTCTTTCAACAAAGAGACCCGGGCATCTCGGCAGAATTTCTGGGCCTTCGAGGCGTCCTTGTACGACGGATCGCTTAAAAACGTGGTATAATAAGACTTCATCATTGTTTTCTATTTTCATCTTCTTAAAATAATAATTTTCGTTCGAGGGGATCGAGACAAAGGAGATGACAAAGAATAGATTTCCACGGATCCTTCTTTTTATCCGCAAGACGGTGGACTCTTTGTACCACGTCTTCATGGGCAGAAAAGGAGATTTCTGGGTGTTTTTGCCGCCATTCCGTAAACTCGTCCGGATACACCATGTGAAACAATGTGATTCCCAGTGACCAGTAGTCCAACGCTCGAATCGCCCCTCGATTGGAGTGCCAAACCGTATTGGTATTCTTATTCATCATGATGGAAAATATTTTGTCCGGGTACATCCTCTCGGGCGCCATATAAAGCAACGTGCCGACCCAACCTGTCTGCTTCCAGAACCGGAGCACATCCTCAAAGGATACGGGATAGGAAAAGGAAAACGTCCACCTCGGGTTTTTTGAAAAAGAAGCCGTACATCCCACATCAATCAACTGGATTTCATCCCCCATCACCAGAATATTATCGGGCTTGATGTCAAAATGGTAGATATTCTCGTCATGCAAGCTCTTGATGGTGGTCAGGAGATGCAACAGATTCGGTGTCGGATCCCGAGAATCCATAAACAACATGTCGAATCCAACAAAAGGAAAGAGGAAGACACCCATCAAAGAAAGACAAGACGAATTTATTTCCAATTTCTCTTTTATCCAACGAATTTCATCCTTCGTCCATACCATTTCCTCATTCTCTGCCAACGGCAAGGCAATCCTCGTTTCTGTTTTTCTTCTTCTATCCCGTAACCACCGGTAACGCAACAGGTCATTCTCATACGCCTTCTCCTTGTGGTAGATAAGCAACACATATTCTTTATTCACCAACATCGATGTCTTGATCGAACCGGTCGCAATCCAATCCAAGGTGGTGATGGTTATTTCTTGATTCCGTAATCTCATTGTCTAAAAAGTCTATCGTTGTCGATGATAATATATAATATATATAATATATTAACAACATTAAAAATTATAACAACATTAAAAATTATATATAAACATTAAACATTTCTTCCTTTTTCTTACATATATTTCATCTTGCTCCCCCTGCTCCCGCTGCTCCCCCTGCTACCGCTGCTCCCCTTGCCTTTGCCCTTGCCTTTGCCCTTTTTCATGTTAGAAGTGAATTGTGCGCCTTGGGATAGATGGTCGGCAATCGCGTACAAGATGTAGAGGGGGGAGAAGAAAAAGGCGGCGAGGAAGGGTCCGATGCTAAATCCGTGGTTTCTTTGGAAGGAGAGGAAGATGGCGTAGAAAAAGCACACGAGACCCAGTAGGTTCAAAATGACATCCGCGGTAATACTTCCCGCATGCGAGTAGTGCTCCATGACGGGTACCGCCCACGCGTACAAGATATAAAAGGGAGAAAAAAATAAGGCGGCGAGGAAAGGTCCGGGGCGGAAACCCTTGTTCCTCTTAAACGAGAGATAGATTGCATAGTACATGATAATCATATAAAATAGATTCATCAACATGCAACGATTTTGATGCGCATGACAATGAACGGTCGTCAACATCATCGACATATGATCCTTGGGACTATGTTTCTTTTGCGTTTTTAACATTTTTGATTTGTTATTTTTATAAGGAATAAAAAAAAATAAAACGTTAAATTAAAAAATGTATCCAATTACTTTTTCGGATATAATACGCCACATGATGTGGAAAAGGAATTCACCCAAAGACTCGTCAGAGAAGAAGAAGGTCTCCATACAAAACAAAAAGGAGAAGGCCTCTACAGAACCCAAAGAGTCGTCAGAGAAGAAGAAGGTCTCCACAGAATCCAAAGAGAAGAAGGTCTCCGCAGAACCCAAAGACTCGTCAGAGAAGAAGAAGGCCTCCACAGAACCCAAAGAGAAGAAGGTCTCCACAGAACCCAAAGAGTCGTCAGAGAAGAAGAAGGTCTCCACAGAACCCAAAGAGAAGAAGGTCTCCGCAGAACCCAAAGACTCGTCAGAGAAGAAGAAGGTCTCCGCAGAACCCAAAGAGAAGAAGGTCTCCATAGAACCCAAAGACTCGTCAGAGAAGAAGAAGGTCTCCACAGAACCCAAAGTCTCGTCAGAAAAGAAAAAGGTCTCCGCAGAACCCATGGTACCTAAGAAGGTCTCCACAGAACCCAAAGAGAAGAAGGTCTCCACAGAATCCAAAGTCTCGTCAGAAAAGAAAAAGGTCTCCGCAGAACCCATGGTACCTAAGAAGGTCTCCATAGAACCCAAAGACTCGTCAGAGAAGAAGAAGGCCTCCACAAAACCCCAAGTAATGGCATCCACAAAACCGTTGTCACCATCTCAACAAAAAGCTCTTACCAACAAATGGTTGAACATGTTGAAAGGTAAAACGGGTAGCCTTTATCATAATTTTTCACCATCTCTCCCCAATACTCCAATTACCCCTAAAAAAAACTCATCAAAATATACACCAGATCGTATCGACAACTTGTTGAAACTATTGGAAGCAAATACGGGTACAAGCATATATCCAAAGTAAAAAAACAACCACTTATTATTATAATAATAATAATAATTCACCACCCACCATAATCACCACCCACCATAATCACCACCCACCATAATCACCACCCACCATAATCACCACCTCTTTATCCCCTCATCGAACATGATTGGTTCATCGTACTGATGGGTGCCTGGCGGCGCTGTTTCTCGCGGTGTGAATTCTTGAGCATCAATCGCTGCTGGAGATCCATCCTCTGGAAAATGGTCTGATTCGCAAAGGTGTCATTGGCCATCTGGCGAACATCCATTGCCGAGGGGCACTGGCTCACGTGGGCCTTTTGTGAGGGTCCCACGGTCGTACCGAATTGGGTCCAGTCCAGCGCATTTCGCGTCAGGTAATTGTACTGTGTGGTGGCCTCGATATCGTCATAGTAAAATCGTGGTTGCCCTGTCATTTCATCCACATACCCACGGTACGAGGTACCGTATCCCGTGAGACGGGGATCGTATATATCGAGACGGGAAACCTCGGCGTTGGGATCGGGTTTGCGGCCGTTTTCGTGGGAATCGAGCAATCCCTGGGGCATGCTCATGGGATCAAATTCGGTAAAGTCGACGCGTCCGGAGCCCGAGGGGTCTTGCCGGGGTACGGTGGGGAGGAGGGGTTGGGTGAAGGAGATGCCGAGATTGGACATCATCGCGTCGGGTTGATTGACCTGGGAATAGGTGTTGACACCTTCACCGATTGGAATGGTACCGATCTGGCGGTTGTATTCATTCATGTTCTTCTGACAGGAAGCATCATAGGAGGGAAGGTATTCCGTGTTGACGTATTCGTTAAAAGACAGATTCTGGGGGTGGTAGCCCTGGGCGGTGTCCATGGTGGTTTCGACGACCCATTGCTGAGGAGTCGTGGTGTTGGAAGAGGGATTCTCATTTTCCACCATGTTGATGGGGATCTTGCTGGGGGTTTTACCGCCGGCAGCCGCGGCTTGTTGGATAACGGGTGGAACGGTTCCCTGGGCGCGATTTTGTGCGGCGGCGGCGCGGCGATTTTTCGCGGGACCGGCCGCGTTGCCCCCGGGACCGAGTTCGGGTGCGTAATTTTCGCGCGTTGGGGGGGTGATGCGATAGGAAGGATCAGTGGGGATACAATCGGTGATCTCGTATCCGCTCTGGTACATTTCCTGGTCGTATTGCATGTTGATTCCAGGAAGGGTGATGTAGGGATTCTCGGACCATTCATTATAATCATAAAGACGGTTGGGGATCCGAGGCGGAATCATGGTCTTGGGATTCGCGCCGCCGGCCAGTTTCTGATTCATTGATACATACGCCTCACCGAGGGGTTGGAAACCGCACCGATCGGGACCCGACTCGGTTGATCCTTTTCCGTTGGATTCGACAGTGGTTCCTGCGGGGCGATTACCTGCGGTGCGGTTACCTTCGGCGCTGTTACCTGCGGCGCGGTTATACAAATCACAATAAAAGTAGGGCTGACTGGCGGGGATGGGAGCCATCTGGGAGTTGATGGTTTCGGGATTGGATACGGCCCATGTTTTGGGTTGTGCGGGGTCTTGGAGGACAAACTCGGGGTTTGCGTAGTTGGGCATGCCGCGGTATTTGTCGTCGGGTAATTGGGGGGTGGAGTCGTTGGGGCCGAGTTTGGGGATGGGATCGCATCGGTAGAACTGGGCGGGTTGCATGATCCCGGCGCTGCCGTTGGGTGGGTTGCAGTTACCGGGGACCTGGGCGAGCATGGCATCACGGGCATTGCCGGAGGTCAGACGGGAACACCCGCCTTTTCCGAGGACGAGGTCGGCGGTCGGTACGATTTGGGCGGAGCCCGTGATGGTGTTGGGTGTATCGGGGAAATATTCGATGCTGTTGCGAGCACCGAACGCAGAGGTTTTTGGGGATACGGGTCCATGGAAGGACGAGCGTTTTCGGTGGAGCCAAGAGAGGTAGAGGTAGAGGAGGAGCGCGCCGAGAGAGCCCATAAAGAGTCGTACCATGGCGGACCATTGAGACGGCTCGGGGTACATGTAGACGACAACCAGCCCCACAAGAAGGAAGCCGTAGAAGCCGTCTTCAGACAGTGTGGGAGAAACAGATTGTGTCATTCCATTCGTGATTAAGACTAAATTTTTTTACTTACTTTAAAAAAAAAAGTTTTTTTTCCATTGTTTCAATTATAAAATAATCATGATCAATCCCTTAGTACCTGGGACTCCTGCGTATCCTAACCCTACACAAATGTACAATCCTTCCAGCGTTCCACCACCCGATTATAATCCGGCGGCTCCAGGAGCACAGACGTACAGTACTCCCGATTATTATTCGAATCCACCGGTACCACAGGCACCACAGGTACCCACACAGGCCCCCGTGCCTACGGTTCAATCCTCCGTCGTTCAGCAGGTAAAAACGGCGCAACAGCAGCAGCCTAAGCAACAGCAAAAGAAACAACAACAGGTCGCCGTACAAGCAACGACCGTTACTCAGCAAAAGAAAAAACAGGCACCCGTGCAAACAAAGACCCAACAAATCCAGCAAGTAAAACCTCCAAAACAACAACAAACTCAGTCGTCAAAACAGCAACAGCAAAAGAAGCAACAGCAACAGCAACAGCAACAGCAACAGCAAAAGCAAACGACCACCACGACTTTCCAACAACAATCCAATCAGGGAAGCAAGATTTTTGTACCCAAAAGCTCCTCCCAATCCCACCAAAACACGGTGCACTACCGACTCTCTCCCGGAGTCCCTGACAAGATAAAAAACCTGAACATGACGGCGGTGAATAAGAAAGAGGAACACCATCTTGACGTCTCCCTGTACGGCGAGAAACTACTGATCATGCCTGAATCAAAATTTAACCGCAAAAACAATGTACAGGTCATCGTTCCCGATGGATATTCCCGGCGCGCCGTGATCTTAACGAAGCGAGTCGGTGGACAGATGTTGTATACCCTGTATTTCCTTCATCTCACCACCCAGGACGGGCAGCCCGCCCGTCTTCCTGTTCAGTTTAAGATTAACTGTTAAGTGTTGTTGATGAATTTTTATTGATTTTTTTTATTTTGTGATTAAAAATAATCAAAATGAGTTGTTCCTCGTGTGCCTCCTCCAGTAATGGTGACGTGGGAATCCCACAAAGCACGAAAGCGGATCCGATGATCACGACCTATGCCTCCATTCCACCAGCCGCGCCGTTTACCCAAACGTATGGTCCCAATGTGTCAAGCCCATTAGGTGCAAATAGCCCTTACATCAGTAATTCCATGTTCACGGCGCCGTCCGTCAAGGGACCGGGTCTCGCGTCCGTCTACCTGCCTTATTCTGGTTATTGCGATTTTGTGAATCCCAAGGGATCGTCCACCGAGTTTTCGCACATTGCGGCGCCGACGGATCGGACACGGTACGCGTGCCCCAGTCTCGCCGTGGTGCCTCCTCCCGCGGATCGTTTCTATGATTTCCTGGACACCCCCATGAAGCTCAACAATCTGTCACGAATCCCCATGGTACCCTCCGCGGGTTCCATGACGCCTGCACCCGCGCCCGCGCCCGCACCTGCACCGGCGACGTC
>Ga0214919_10008424_pt1 | contig 13579 bp, 14 predicted proteins | sample LL1503_MetaG_FD_177994 | JGI IMG/M metagenome (GOLD analysis project Ga0214919, IMG submission 177994) | Freshwater microbial communities from Lake Lanier, Atlanta, Georgia, United States - LL-1503 | ecosystem: Environmental > Aquatic > Freshwater > Lake | place: USA: Georgia | collected...
CAAGGTCGCCGAGGTCCGCAAGGCCATCGGCGCCCGCGGCCAGTATGCCCCGGCCGACCTGCTGAAGGAGCACCCGCTCGAGACCAAGTAAGCCTCCGGCTCACCCGCCAAGCAGAAGGCCCGGCTGCTCGCGCTGCCGGGCCTTCTTGTTGACCTTGGCCGCGAGGCTCAGGCGTGCTTGCGGATGAACGCGGCGATGTCCGACTTCGGGCGGGCGCCGACCATCTTGTCCACGACGACGCCGTTCTTGAAGAGGAACAAGGCGGGGATCGAGGTCACGCCGAGCTGCTGGGCGAGGGCGGGATTGCTGTCCACGTCGACCTTGGCGATCTTCACCGTCCCCGTCATCTCGGTCGCGAGCTGGTCCAGCACCGGGCCCAGCTGCTTGCAGGGGCCGCACCAGGTGGCCCAGAAGTCGACCAGCACCGGCACGCTGGAGGACTTGACCGACGAATCGAAGTTCGTCGTGTCGAGGTTGGAGATGAGGTCGGATGCCATGGGAGAGTCGTTCAACCCTTCGTCTTGACGAAGAGCTCGAGGTAAAGGATCACGGCGCCCGCGATCGAGGCGGCCATCGCCAGCACGTCCAGGGTGGCGGCCAGGGCGCCGACATTGCGGTTGACGATCGGGGCGGGGCGGGGGGCGGCGGGCGGGGGCGCGATCGGGGCCCGCGGAGCGGCCGGGGCCGGGGCGGCGCCGACGGAAGGAGGCGGAGGGATGGCGCCCGGCGCGGGGGGCGGCGGCGGGACGATGGGCGTCGCGGCGCCCGGTTTGGCCAACTTCAGCTTCGGCGGCTGCGGAGCGGCGTTTTCACCTTCGGGCGGAGGAGGGGGAGGCGGGGTGGACTCGGTGCTCATCGGTGGAGGGACAGTCAAATGTCGGCCGCAAGGTGAGTCAATAAACCAGTGGCGGTTTTTTCGCCCTCAGGACGAGCGGTCGTGCTTGCGCAGGAGGTCGCGGATCTGCTCCGCGGGCGCGTCCTGCAGGCTGCGGCCGTGCCGCTGGAGGTCCTCCACCGTCTTGATGACGGTCTCCGTCATGCGCTCGTGCGTCTCCGCGGAGCCGCCTACGAGGGAGAAGCCCTCGCCGCGGGTGATCCGCTTGTGCCGATCCTGGCCGTCGAGCCCGAGGCCCAGCAGGTGGTTGTTCGCGCGCTTCGAGCGAGCCATACCGGTCAGGATGGGCGATGCGGACGGTATTTCAAGCCCGCGGGTCACTCCGCCGGGGTGGCCGGGGCGTCGAACTCCGACGTGCCGTCGGCGGCCTCGCCGGCATTGGGGCCGGCGCCGGCCTCGGCCCTGGCGCAATGGATCTCGGCGAAGGCGGCGTCCTGCTCCAAGCGGAGCTTGCCGAGGCGGGCGAGTTCCAGGCAGGCGAGGAAGGTGGCGACCAGCAAGCCGACCGTCGGTCGCTCGGGCAGCAGGCTCGTGAAGACGAAGGTCGATTCGGTCTCCAGACGCCGGAGGATCGACTCCATCCGGTCCGAGACCGTGACGGTCTCGGTCGTGATCGAGCCGGGCTGGATGCGTTCGGCGAGCCGGCGCAGCACCAGGTTGAAGGTGTTCCAGAGCTCGATGCGGTCCGCCGGGGCGACCGGGCGCGACAGGGCGTCCTCGCCCTGCGGCTGGAGGACGTAACGGGCGAGCAGGCCCTGGCGGTCGTCGACGAGGCCTCGGATGATCGCGGCGGTCTCCTTGACGCGCTTGTATTGGATGAGTTGCTGGACCAGCGCCCAGCGCGGATCCTGGCCTTCCTCCGGGCCGGGCAGCTCCTCTTCCGGGCGGCTCTCGACCGGCAGCAGCATGCGGCTCTTGATGTACATCAAGGTCGCGGCCATCACGAAGAAATCCCCGGCGAGCTCGAGGTTGTCCTTCTCCTGCGTCCGGAGGATCTCCAGGTACTGCTGGGTCACCTTCTCGATCGGGATATCATAGATATCGATTTCGTTCTTGCGGATGAGGAAGAGCAGCAGGTCCAGCGGGCCCTCGAAGACGTCGAGGCGGATCGGCAGGTCCGCCGGCGGCAGGATGCCGTCGGTCGGGATCGCGGGGGTGGCTGGGGAGTCGTCCTGCACGGTCAGAACTTGAACAAACGGGCCCTCAGGTGGAAGCCCAATGAACTGTCGCCCCGGTCGGAGACGCGTTTTTGGAGGCTATACTCCAACTCCCAGGATTTCCCCATCTTCTGGATGAGCCCGACGGCCAGGAGGTTGGTCTGGTCGTTCAGGGCGTCGTAATTGGCCGCGCCGAAGCCCGTGAAGATCGAATTGAGCACCACCTCGCCCCGCAGGCCGAGCTGGCGGGCCGGGGTGCCTTGGTCGAGCTCGGCCCAGCTGAGGCCGGCGTTCCAGAAGTCCCCGGAGTTGAACGCGATGCTCTGGATGGATTCCTTGGGGCCTCCGCCGCCGTTGGGCAGGATCATCAACGAGTCGATCGTCACCCAGGGCGCCGGGGTCAGGCTCACGTGGGCGATGAAATCGGAGCGGCCGTTGACCTGGGCGGAAGGGGAACCATGGCGCCAATCCGTGAAGAAATCCGCCCGCAGCAGGTCGCGCGTGCCGTTGCGCGTGTCCCGGGTGGCCAGGGTGTTGCGCAGGCCGAAGCGCACCGACTCCGTCGCGGTGGTGCTGGCCGCATCGGGTCGGTCCGCGAGGTCGAATTCCTCGAGCACGGAGGAGGTGCCGATCCGGTCCGACATCGGGAGCGTGCCGTAGCCGCGATCCGCGCCGGGCAGGGCGCGGACCTGGAGCACCGGCCGGAAACTGTGGCGCATGCCGTCGATGCTCCACTTGTTCGCCACCAGGTTCCAGGAGCCCGTCGCGAGCCCCTCGAGGTCGAAGCCGACCTGCCCGATCGCCTTCGTCGCGGCGGTGCCGTCGAGGGCGGAGGACCAGCCGGTGGCGCGCACGCCGGCGACCGGGGTGAAGGTGGCCCAGTCGGAAAGCGCCCAGGGGTAGGTGACGCCGTAGTAGGTGTCCAGGCGGCCGGTCGACCAGCCCGCGGCCGTGCCCGTCGTCGCGAGGTAGGCCGCGCCGTTCAACGCGGCGGAAGGACGTTCGCTCAGGTAGGCGAGGCTGACGAAACTCCGTTGGCGGAATCCGGCGCCGCCGAGGGCGGACGAAGGTAGGTCGAAGCGGACCTCGGGCAGGCGCTGCACCACGTCCTGGTAGTCGTCCGCCTTGGCCGTCACGCTGGCGCTGAGGAAGGCGCCCTCCGCCGGGGCGACGACCTCCAGGCTGGCCTCGGGGGTCGTCAGGCGACCGAGCAGGTTGGGGCGGAAGTCGCGGATGAAGTCGGGGTCGCTTTCGGCGAAGAGTCGGCCGGCGATCTCGATGCCGTCGGGGGTGCGGCCGATCAGCTCGCCGTGGGCGAACGAGCGGTGGCGATCGGGCACGCGGCCGAACGAGTCGACCAGCAGTTCCCCGCCGTCATGGATGACCGCGCCTTGCAGCCGGGTCTGCCAGACGGTGCCGGCGCCCGGCGCCTTGCGGTTGTCGTAGCGGAGCGCCGGTCCGATCAGGAGTCCGGACCGGTCGTAGTAATCGAGCAGGCCGCCGACCCAGAGGGCGGGGGTCTGGCGCATCAGCCCGGTGCCGCGGAAGTAGAAGCCCTTGGCGTCGGAACTGCCCATGCCGAGCCAGAGCTCGTAGGGGATGTCGCGGTAGCCTTCCTGTCCGTAGTAAGGCAGGAGGAAGAACGGCACGCCGGCGAGGCTCGGGCGGACGCGGCGCATGGCCAGCCAGTCGTCCTTCTCCGTGTAGCGCACCTCCGCGATGTCGAGGTGCATGCCGTCGGGCTCGGGTTCGTTGCGCCACATGCGGACGCCGGTCATGGTCTTGTCCCCCTTGACCATCCGGAATTCCTCGGCGGTGAAGTAGGTGGGGCTCCGGCCGAAGCGGACCTTATGGGCGACGATCGTGTCGGTCTTCGGGTTGAGGGTCGCCTTCTCGCCGAGGATGCGCAGGTTGTTGGTCGCGTAGACGAAGCGGCCCTCCGCGGTGATGACGCCGGTGCGTTGGTCGATCTTCACGAGGTCGGCCGAGAGCGTCGCTCCATTGACCTCGACCATGCCCTTGACCGCGACGAACACCTTGCCGCCGTCCTCGGAGTAGAAGCTGTCCCCGTCGATGTTGGGCAGGATGCGCGCGGGCTTCGCCGCCGGCGCAGCCGGGTCCGCGGCCACCGCCGCGCAGGCGAGACCGAGGCTTGCGGCAAGGATCCAGAATCGGCGACCGGGCATCGCGCCCAGACTTGTCGCTTGGGGACCGTCCTCAAGGTTTTTCGGGCAAAGAGCGCTTGCCGAGCCTCGTCGCCCGTGGATTGTCGACCCATGCGACTGAGTCCCGCCGAGTTGACCGCCCTGGTGGACGCGACGGAGACCTGCCCGCACCGTTTCCTGGGGGTCCACCCGCTGGGCGACGGGGGGTGCGTGGTCCGCTGCCTCCTGCCCGGGGCCATCGCGGTCGAGGTGCGCGAGGTCGGGGCCCGGAAACCCCTCGGCATGGAGCGGCTCCATGCCGTGGGGATTTTCGAGCGGGTGATCCCCGGGCGGGAGACCCTGCGCTACCGGTTGCGCGCCACCTACCCGGACGGCGTGGTGCGCGAACTCGAGGACCCTTACCGGTTCTGGCCGACCATCTCCGAGGACGACCTCTTCCTGCTCGGCAAGGGCGACGACCATCGGGTCCATCATAAGCTGGGCGCGCAATGCCGGACGCTCGATGGCGTGGCGGGGGTCTCCTTCGCCGTCTGGGCGCCGTCGGCGCGCCGCGTTTCCGTGGTCGGCGATTTCAACCTTTGGAACGGCCGGTCCCACCCGATGCGCGTGCTCGGCGCCTCGGGCATCTGGGAGATCTTCGTGCCCGGCCTGGCCGCGGGCACGCGCTACAAGTTCGAGCTGGTGGGGCCGCACGACCGCACCCCTTTCCTGAAGACCGACCCGTGTGGTCTCCATTTCGAACCCTCCCCGAACCACGCGGCCATCGTCTGCGACCTCGCCGGCTTCAGCTGGAACGACGCGGCGTGGATGGAGGCGCGCCGCCGCCGCGACCCGCGCACCCGGCCGATGTCCGTCTACGAGGTGCACCTGGCCTCCTGGCGCCGCGTGCCCGAGGAAGCCGGGCGCGTGCTGGGTTATCGCGAGCTCGGCGAGCAGCTGGCCGATTACTGCGTCCGGATGGGGTTCACGCACGTCGAGCTGATGCCGCCTTCGGAGCATCCTTTCGACGGTTCCTGGGGCTATCAGGTCACCGGTTTCTACGCCCCGACGCACCGCTTCGGCTCCCCGCTGGATTTCATGACGATGGTCGACACCCTGCACCGCGCGGGCGTCGGCGTCATCGTCGACTGGGTGCCGGCGCATTTCCCGCGTGACTTCTTCGCCCTGGCCCGCTTCGACGGCACCCATCTCTACGAGCACGCCGACCCCCGCCTCGGCGAACACCAGGACTGGGGTACGCTCATCTTCAACTACGGCCGTCACGAGGTCCGTGGTTTCCTCGTCGGCTCCGCGCTCTCCTGGCTCGAGCGTTTCCACGTGGACGGGTTGCGCGTCGACGCGGTGGCCTCGATGCTCTACCTCGATTATTCCCGCAAGGCCGGCGAATGGATCCCGAACCGCCACGGCGGCCGGGAGAACCTCGAGGCGATCGAATTCCTCCGCCAGGTCAACGCGCTCGTCCATCTCTACCAGCCCGGCGTCGCGATGATCGCCGAGGAGTCCACGTCCTTCCCCGGGGTGACGAAGGAGGTGTCCGCCGGCGGACTCGGCTTCGACCTCAAGTGGAACATGGGCTGGATGCACGATTGCCTCGGCTACTTCCGGCAGGACCCGCTGTTCCGCAAGTTCCACCACGACAAGCTCACGTTCGGCATGCTCTACCAGTGGAGCGAGGCCTTCGTCCAGGCCTTCTCGCACGACGAGGTGGTCCACGGCAAAGGCTCGCTCATCGGCAAGATGTCCGGCGCCGACGACGCGACCAAGGCCGCGAACCTGCGTTGCCTGCTGGCCCTGCAGTGGACCTGGCCCGGCAAGAAGACCCTCTTCATGGGCTGCGAGTTCGGCCAGTTCGCCGAGTGGAAGTACGACGCCTCGCTGGATTGGCACCTGCTGGAGTACCCGTTGCACGCGGGGGTGCAGCGCCTCGTGGCCGACCTCAACCGGCTCTATGTCGGCGACGCCGCGCTGGCCGAGAACGAGCTGCGTCCGGAAAGCTTCGAGTGGCTGGTGACCGACGACGGCGCGCAGAGCGTGGTGGCCTTCGAACGCCGCGCCCGCGGCCAGGCCTGGGTCGTCGCCGGCAACTTCACCCCGGTCGAGCGCACCTATCGCCTGGGCGTACCCTGGCCTGGTCGCTGGGTCGAGGTGATCAACACCGACTCCCGTCATTACGCCGGGCAAGGCCTCGGCAACCTCGGGGGCGTCCAGGCGGAGCGTCTCCCGTGCCAAGGCCGCCCCTGCTCGATCGAGGTCCGCCTGCCCGGTCTCTCCGTCGTCGTCTTCCGCCTGGAAGCCCCTTGAACATGGCCCGCTCCGAGCTGTTCCGCGCGCACGTCGCCGCCGACCCCGCCAACCCGCTCTTCCGTTTCTCGCTCGGGCAGGAACTGCTCAAGGAGGGCGCGGCGGCCGAAGCCATCGCGCACCTGCGGCAGGCCGCGGACGCCAAGGCCGATTGGATGATGCCGCGCATCCTGCTCGGCAAGGCTTGCCAGGCCGCCGGAGACCGCGCGGCGGCCGTGGCGGCCTGGGAGCAGGCCCTCGCCCTCGCCGTGGCGCAGGGGCACGAGGAGCCGGAGACGGAACTGCGCGCCTTGCTGGGCCGAGCCTGAGCGGCTACTCGACGCGTTCGAGCGTCACGCGCCGCAGGTCCATCACGGCCGCGCCCTTCTTCTTGAGCGGGCGGACCGTCAGCGTGTTCTCGCCGGCGGCGAGCTCGAGGACGCCGACTTCCCGGGGGATGAAACGTTGGAAATGGCCGGTCTCCTCGACGGTGAACTCGGCCTTCGCGGCACCCGCCTCGAGCGCGACGATCGCCCCGCCGCTGCCTTTGCCGCAGCCTTGCAGGACGCTCACGCGGTACTTGCCTGCCTGGGCGACGGGGAACGTCCACGAGGCGGTGTCCGCGGGATCCACCCAGAAGCCGAGCGTGTCCTTCTGGGGCGGGTCCTCGTATTTCAGCTTCTTCGCCTGCACCTGGGCGTCGCGCGCCTCGAGGAAGATCAAGGCGTTGGGGCCGGCCCGGGTGGCGTCATCCATGGCCTGTCGCCAATCGGCCATGAGCGGCCGCATCGCCTCGGACGTCGGCAGCGCCGCGACGCGCGTGGCGTCGAACTTCACGAAGCAGCGCTCCCAGCGGGCCCGGTCGAAGTCGGGGTTGGCGCGGGTGGGGGCCGCGCCGACGGAGCGACGCCACGCCTCGAGCTTGCCGCGCAGCGCGGCGACGCGGGCGGGCTCGGCCGCCGCGAGGTCGGTCGTCTCGCCCGGATCCTTCGCGAGGTTGTAGAGTTCGAGGGAGCCGTCCTCGTATTGCTCGAGCAGCTTCCAGTCGCCTTCGCGGAGCGCCCCGGCCGGCTTGCCGCCTTGGTTCATGTAATGCGGCTGGTGCCAGGCGAGCGCGCGTGGTTTGGTCGCGGCGGGCTGGCTATCGAAAAGGAGCGGGGAGAGGTCCTGGAAGTCCTGGATCGCCGGAGCGGGCACCTTGGCCAGGGCGCAGAGCGTCGGGCAGAGGTCGCCGAGCACGACCGGTTCGGCGATCTCGCGGACGGCGAGCCGTCCCGGGAAACGGATGATCAACGGAGTGCGGATGCCGCCCTCGTAGAGGAAGCCCTTGCCCGCCCGTGCGGGCTCGTTGTGCGTCGGCGGGGTCTCCTTGAGCTCGGAGACGTGGACGCCGCCGTTGTCCGAGGCGAAGATCACCACGGTGTTCTTCGCGACGCCTTGATCGTCGAGGGCCTTGAGGACGCGCCCGACGGCGTGGTCGAGCGATTCGACCAGCGCGGCGTAGGTGGGGTGGAAGGAAGCCGCGTTCGCCGCGACGCCCTTGGCCGGGGCGGCCAGCGGGATGTGCGGGTTGTCGAAGGCCAGGTAGAGCAGGAAGGGCTTGTCCTTGCTGCGTTCGATGAACTTCACCGCGGCTTCGGCCTGCCCGAGCTCGCCCTTGCCGCCTTGGGGCGATTCCGCGCCCGGGTTCGGGCGACCGGGGACGTAGTCGTCGAACCCGTGGTCCGTCGGTTGGTGGCCCTTGCCGCCGAGATGCCATTTGCCGATGGCGGTGGAGACGTAGCCCTTCGTCTTGAGCAGTTCGGGGAGGGTGGGGACGCCGGCCGGGAGATGCAGGTTGATGGGCGCGCTGAGCAGCCGGTGCGAAGCCCGGTCCGATCGGCCGGTCAGGAAGGTCGTGATCTTGAGCCGGGCCGGGCTTTGGCCGGTGAGCAAGGCGGCGCGCGACGCGGAGCAGACCGAGGCCGCCGCGTAAGCCTGGGTGAAGCGCGCGCCTTGGGCGGCGAGCTGGTCCAGGTTGGGCGTGCGCTGGTCCTTGCGGCCGAAGCAGCCGAGGTCGTTGATGCCCAGGTCATCGGCGAAGAGGATCACGATGTTGGGCGGGGTCTCGGCGGCGCGGAGCGAGGTGAGTCCCGCCAGGAGCAGGCAGGCCAGGCGCAGGAAGGGGTGGGGCATGCCTCTGTCTTAACGCTTGGTCAGGTTGTGCAAAGGGCAAAACCCGGTTCGGTGCCGGCATGGATCCTCGTTCGCTCCCAGCCGCCGTGGCCGGCGTCGACCTCGCGATGGCCGCGGTCTCCTGGTTGATCCTGCTCTGCACCTACCCGGATTTCGCCCGCTGGCGTCCCGAGGGTTTCGCGGCGCACCACGAAGCCTACACCCGTCGCGTCGGCTGGGTCGTCGGGCCGCTCTTGCTGGCCCAGCTCGGCGGTCATGCCTGGCTCGTCGTCATGACAGGCCGTGCCTTGGAACTCGGCCTCGTGGTCGCCTGCTGGGTCCTGACGGCCTTCTGGTCGGTGCCTTGCCATCGCCGACTGCAGCGGGAGGGCCCCGCCTCGCCCGCGCTCGCGGGGCTGATCCGCTCGCACCGTGGGCGCACCGCCCTCTGGACGCTCGTGGCGGTCCTTTCCGGCTGGCGGTGGGCGGCGGGTTGACACCTTCCTCCGCCCGCGGAAGGATGCGGTCGATGCCGGCCGTTTCCGAACCCTCGCTGCGACAAGCCTCCCGCTGGGCGGCTTTCCGTCGCTTCCTGGGCTTCGTCGGCCCGGGTTTCCTGGTCTCGGTCGGCTACATGGACCCGGGCAACTGGGCCACGGACCTGGCCGGTGGCTCGCAGTTCGGCTACGCGCTCCTCTGGGTCATCCTGCTCTCGAACCTGATGGCGATCCTGTTCCAGCACCTCTGCGTGCGGCTCAACGTCGCCACCGGACTCGACCTCGCCCAGGCCTGCCGGGCCCGTTATTCGCCGTGGGTCTCCCGTTTTCTCTGGGCCTCCGCCCAGGTCGGCATCGTCGCCTGCGACCTCGCCGAGCTCCTGGGCTCGGCCATCGCCCTGCAGATCCTCTTCGGCATCCCGCTTTTCTTCGGAGCGCTCATCACCGCGCTCGACGTGCTCGTGCTGCTGGCGTTGACGCGGCTGGGCTATCGCTGGCTCGAGGCCTTGGTCGCGGTGCTCGTGCTCACCGTCGCCGCCTGCGTCGGCGTCGAGCTCCTGCTCGCCAAGCCGGCCGTCGCGGAACTCGTCCGTGGGTTCATGCCGACCACGCAGGTCCTCACCAAGCCGGGCATGCTGTTCGTGGCCCTCGGCATCGTCGGGGCCACCGTGATGCCCCACAACCTGTACCTCCACTCCGCGATCGTCGCGTCCCGCGATTTCGGGGCCGATGAACCGGCGCGCCGGCAGGCCCTGCGCTTCGCCACCTGGGACTCCACGCTCGCGCTGAGCCTCGCCTTCTTCGTCAACGCCGGCCTGCTCGTCCTCAGCGCCGCCGCCTTCCATGGGCGGCCCGAGGCCGTCACGGATATCCGCGAGGCCCATCGGCTCCTCGATGGCGCGCTGGGCGCGACCTTCGCGGGCACGCTCTTCGCGGTCGCCTTGCTGGCCTCCGGGCAGAATGCGACGATCACCGGCACCTTGGCCGGCCAGATCGTGCTGGAAGGTTTCCTGAAGGTGAAGAGCGCCGGCTGGATCGTGCGCGTCGCGACCCGCGGGGCCGCCTTGCTCCCGGCCCTTTGGGTCATCGGTTTCGCCGGGGAAGCCCGGGTGGAGTCGCTGCTCGTCTGGAGCCAGGTCATCCTGAGCCTCCAGCTCGGTTTCGCCTGCTGGCCCTTGGTGCGGATGACTTCGGACGCCGCGTTCATGGGCGCGTTCGTGGCGCCCCGCTGGTTGAGCCTGCTCGGCTGGCTCGCCACCGCCGTGGTCGTCGGCGCCAGCCTGTGGTTCGTCGCGGGCTCGTTCTGATTTGATTTGTGCCGGACCGGCCGTCGTCGTCTGATGGGCGCCTTGGCATGAAGCTCTCCCGCAAAGGCGAATACGCGCTCCGCGCCTTGATCTGCCTGGGGTTGGGCGAGGTCTATGGGCGCAAGCAGCGGCGGGTCGCCGAGATCGCCGCCTCCGACCACATCCCGGAGAAATTCCTCAAGGTCTCGCGCTTCTCGGTCGACTTAACCCAAACGAAGTTCGACCTCGCCCCGGCGCCGCTCCTCAGTCCGGTTCGCCGATCAAGAACCTGGAGAACGCCCTCCTGGCTCGCTATCAGCTGAACTTCTGAACAGGCTCAATCTCGACCGATACACGCCCATGCGTCTCCTTTCCGTCCTCGCCGCCCTCCTCGCCGTGCCCTTCCTGGGCGCCGCGGAGGAGCCGCCGGTCACCCTGCGCGTCGGCTTCTTCCCGAACCTGACCCACTCGCCGGCCCTCGCCGCGCGCCAGCTCGAGCGCGAAGGCGCCGACTGGCACCTGGCGAATCTGCCGAAAGGCTCCAAGATCGAGTGGCGCTCGTTCAACGCCGGTCCCTCCGCGATGGAGGCGCTCCTCGCCGGCGCCGTCGACCTGACTTACGTCGGGCCGTCCCCGGTGATCAACGCGCACGTCCGCACCAAGGGTAACGCGCTCCGGATTCTCGCCCCCGTCGCCCGCGGCGGCAACGCGCTGGTCGTGCGCCCCGGGCTCGGCCTCAAGTCCCCCAAGGACTTCCTCGGCCGCCGTCTCGCCACGCCTCAGCTCGGCAACACGCAGGACATCGACGCCCGCGTCTGGCTGCGCGAAGGCGGCCTCAGGGTCACCGTGAACGGCGGCGACGCCCAGATCATCCCGGCCCAGAACGCGGAGCTAGTGCTCCTCTTCTCCCGCGGCGACGTCGACGCGGCCTGGACCGTCGAGCCTTGGGTCACCCGCCTCACCAGCGAGTTCGGCGGCGAGATCCTCGTCGAGAAGAAGGACGCCATCATCACCGTCCTCGCCTCCTCGAAGTCGGCGCTCGCGAAGAACGGCAAGGGGATCGAAGCCTTCGTCCGCTCCCACTACGCCCTGCGCGACAAGCTCCTTGCCGACCGCGCCTGGCATGAGAAGCTCGTCATCGCCGGCATCGGCGGCGAGACCCGGTCGACCCCGCCCAAGGCGGCCCTCATCGGCCCGGCCCTCGGTCGCGTGATCTTCGACGCCCGCGAGGATGACGCCGCCCGCAAGACCCGCCTGACCGCGGCCTTCACCCAGGCGCTCAAGGACTCCAAGGACTCCGGCCTGCTCAACGGCGACGCCCCGATCGCCCCGCTGCTTGAGTCCTTGGTGGCGGACCCCGCTCCGGCGGCCAAGTAACCCGTTGCTTGATAGAATTGGCCCCGTAGGCTGGAGGAAACTCCCTTACGGGGCCTTTTCTTTAGCATAAAAGTCTAAACCTGATAAGTTAACTAAACTTGACAACTTCTGGCTAGAAGCCCGAAATCTTCCCTCTGGTAAGCTCCATGAGCACCTTCTCCGACAAACCTACCGCCCCCGCGGCCCTGACCCTGCGTGACGTCACCAAGCGTTTCGATGGGGCGGCGGGCCAGGTCACGGCCTTGGAGAAGATCTCCTTGGACGTCCGGGAAGGGGAGTTCCTCGTCGTGGTCGGTCCCTCCGGTTGCGGCAAGTCCACCTTGCTGAGCCTCCTGGCCGGCCTCGAGCATACCGATGAAGGCGAGATCCGCCTCGGCACCGATCCGGTCGTCGCCCCGGGGCGCGATCGCCTGGTGATGTTCCAGCAGGACGCGCTGTTCCCTTGGTTGAACGCGCTCGAGAACGTGCTCTTCGGTCTCCGCCTCAAGCCCGACCTCACCGACGCCGAGCGCCTCGAGTCGGCCCGCTACTACCTCAACCTCGTCGGCCTCGGCAACAAGGAGAAGGCCCGTCCGCACGAACTGTCGGGCGGCATGCGCCAGCGCGTGGCCCTCGCCCGTTCCCTCGCCCCGAACCCGCGCGTGCTGCTGATGGACGAGCCGTTCTCGGCCCTCGACGCCCTCACGCGCGAGCAGCTCTACGGCGACATCCAGGAGATCTTCACCAAGCGGAAGAAGACCATCGTCCTCGTGACGCACAACATCCGCGAGGCCGTCTGCCTCGGCGACCGCGTCGTCCTCTTCTCGCCCAATCCCGGCCGCGTCCAGCAGGTCTTCGACGTGAACCTCCCGCGCCCGCGCCGCATGAACGACCCCGCCCTCGCGACCCTCGCGTCGGAAGTCACCGCGGCCCTCTCCGCCCACCTCGCCGCCGACCAGCGCTAAGGCCATGCGACTACCCCGATTCGTCATCCCCACCACCATCGCCTTGCTCGTGCTCGGCGGTTGGGAATGGTTCGTCCGCGCCGGCCACGTCAACGATGTGCTCGTGCCCGCGCCGTCGCAGATCCTCCAGTGGTTCTGGTGGGCGCTCTTCGACAAGACCGCCTTCGAGGCGGGCCATTACCTCGAGGCCCTGCGCAAGGGCGAGCTGCTGCCGGCGACCTGGGTGACGATGCGTCGCCTGATCCTCGGGTTCGCGATGGGCGCCGCCATCGGCGTGCCCCTGGGCGCGCTCTGCGCCCGGGTCCGCTGGATCCGCGACACGCTCGGCGTGCTCGCGCTCGGCCTGCAGACCTTGCCGTCCGTCTGCTGGGTGCCGCTCGCGCTCCTCTGGTTCGGCATCCGCGAGGAAGCCGTCCTCTTCGTCGTCGTGATGGGCACCGTCTGGGCCGTCGTCATCGCCGTCCAGGAATCGGTGCTCAACGTCCCGCCGCTTTACCTGCGCGCCGCGCAGACCATGGGCTCCAAGGGCTGGCACCTCTGGTCCCGCGTCATCTTCCCGGCGGCGCTCCCCGGGGTGCTCAGCGGCATGAAGCAGGGCTGGGCCTTCGCCTGGCGCTCGCTGATGGCGGCCGAGATCTTCGTCGTGATCGTCACCGGCTTCGGCCTCGGCTCGCTGCTCAACGCCGGCCGCGAGCTGCTCCGCATGGACCAGGTCATGGGCGTGATGGCGGTCGTCATGCTCGTCGGCCTGCTCGCCGACCTCGTCTTCTTCTCGCCGCTCGAGCGCTGGCTGCGCCGGTCGCGTGGTCTGGAGCGCTGAGGG
>Ga0214919_10008425_pt1 | contig 13578 bp, 16 predicted proteins | sample LL1503_MetaG_FD_177994 | JGI IMG/M metagenome (GOLD analysis project Ga0214919, IMG submission 177994) | Freshwater microbial communities from Lake Lanier, Atlanta, Georgia, United States - LL-1503 | ecosystem: Environmental > Aquatic > Freshwater > Lake | place: USA: Georgia | collected...
ATGGTGCAAGACCTCTTAAAAGAGCTATTCAGAAATGGATTGATGATTATGTAACTGAATTTATTATTGAAAATGAACCTAAAATGGGATCAATTTTAAATCTTAATTATGATTCTGAAAAAGATATTACAGAAGTTTCTTTAGTAGAAGAAAAGAAAACTAAGAAAAAGAAGGAATAAAAAAAACCCACTCAAATGAGTGGGTTTTTATTTTATAATTTTATTTATTTAATAATATTTTGACTTTAGATAGAGCTGACCCAATAATTTGGTGCATATCATAATATTTATATTCAGATAATCGACCTCCAAATATTACATTATCATGTTTCTTAGAAAGTTCTTTATATTGATTGTATATTTTATTATTTTTATCATCATTTATAGGATAGTAAGGAGTTTCTCCTCTTTTATAATCTTTTGGATATTCTTTAGTTATCCAAGTAACATCGGATTTGGAGTTCTCAAAATGTTTGTGTTCAGTTATTCTAGTATAAGGTATATCAAAATCGGTATAGTTTACTATTGAGCAACCTTGATAGTCAATCATTTCCAACTTTTCATTTTTAAAATCTAAAGACCTATACTCTAATTCACCAAATTGATAATCAAAAAACTCATCTATTTTTCCAGTAAAAACTACTTTGTCTGCTAATGAGTTCCAATATTCTTTATTTTCAAAATAATCAATATTGGTTTTAATTTCAATACCCTCTAATATTTTTTCAAATATTTGTGTATATCCACCAACTGGTATACCCTGATATCTATCAAAAAAATAATTATCATCAAAATTAGTTCTGATAGGAAGTCTTTTTATTATAGATGTTGGTAATTCTTTAGGATCTTTATTCCATTGCTTCTGAGTATATCCTTTTATGAAAATATTATAAATATCTTCACCAACTTGTGATAGTATCCACTCTTCTAAATTTTTAGGATTATCATTTTGAATAGAAACTTCTTTTAATTTATCTTCAGCTTCTTTTGGTGTTTTAACTCCCCATAATTGATGTAAAGTCATTAAATTAATTGGGAAGGAATACATACTACCATCATAGGAAACTTTAGGAGAGTGTTTATAGTTATGGAATTCAGCAAATTGATTTATCCATTCCCATATTACTTTATCATTGGTATGAAAAATATGAGGACCATAGGTATGTATATTTATACCATCTTTATTTTCAGTATAACAATTTCCACCTATGTGATTTTTACTTTCAATTATAAGGCATTTCTTACCAGATTTTGTCATCTCATGTGCAAAAACTGATCCAAAAAGACCACTACCTACTATTAAATAATCATATTCCATCTTGTTTTAAATTTGTTTTAAAGCAGAGTCGTCATATTCATCATATTTTTGAAATTGACCATCATTTCTATAATGAAATAATTTAAAATATTCTTGGTCATGAAAAAAATCAACAACATTTGTATGATTTTCTTTGACTAAATTACCACCGGTTGACATAGTTTTTGTGAACTTATTAACATTTTTATTTATGTCAGAATCTAAGGTATGACAGCAAAGAATTTCCTCTAAATTATAAACCTTAGATATCATTTTACCCCTACTTACAAATTGTGATTCATTTCGAGTTTTATCACTCCATCTATAAGTTGATTGTTTTATAACGGATTCATTAAGATCGATTGGACACTTCATATCATAGGATGTTATATAGAATCTGTCCATATTTTCAAATTTTATCAAAAAATCCACTAGACTCATATTTCCAGTTTTGACAATAAACTCGTCGACATCTATGAAAGCCACCCAATCATTTTCTGTTATTTCAAAATTTTGTTTTATATATTCTAAACCTCTCTTATAACTATATGCCAACGAGTATGCCACAGTACTATTTCCAGAATAATCATTAGAAGATTTGTAGGATTTTGTTCCTGTATATACAGTACCATATGGTGTATTAATAGGAACATTATGAATAGTATTAAAATACAAAACATTATTATTATTAAGACTTATTTCTTTAACAGTCTGGTCAGACCCATCTTCAGGATAATCTAAATAGATTATTATTTTATCAAAACCATTTTTTAAATGAAATTGAATCCACTCATTTATTCTTTTATTTTCATTTTTCAATTGTGTTACTATAAAATTCATTTTTTATTTTTTATTTTTAATTATAAAATTTTTTTATAAAAAAACTTTCTAATAATTTATCAAGTGTATCAAACTTTGAGTCAATCTCTATTGACTCATTCCATCCATTATGCCAGTGCCATGTAAAGCATCCATCAAAAAGTTCGTTACTATATGGATATTTCTTGAATGGATTCAAGAAATATCCATTTTTAGAATGCAAACCCCATTGCCATTCACTATTAAAAAACGCAGCTGGGAATATTACAAGTTCATCACATTCATCTTTGACTCTAAGATATAATTCAGATGCCCATTTTAATGATCCAGAACCAGGTGATGCGGGAGTGTTCAGTAAAGAATCAGTTAATAGATTATTTGATTTGCTATCTTTTTTTAAATGCATTATAGCTCCGTTTATCATATTATTTGGATAAGATCCCCATTGGTATAAAAAATCATATTCCAATAATGGAGACATATCTCTTAATAATAAAACATCAAAATCTATATAAAATCCACCATATTTATGCAACATCAAAAGTCTAAAAAAGTCTGATTCATATGGTGCATTAAATGAGTGATTTTTTATTTCATTTGTATATTTAAAATCTTCATATTTAGTCCCTGATATTTCTTTTTCTATATCGAATATGTGGAACTCTATCTGTTTATAATCTCTATATCTATCAAATATTTTATTTTTTGATATATCAGAATCACAATATATCTTTAATGTTGCATTTTCTAAATTTTGCGTAGCCAAAAAAGATTTTAAAACAACCGAATGTTTATAACTGACGTTATCACCTATCCAATATATAAATATATTATATTTATCATTTATTGGTTCATTAATACCTTTAGATATATATAATGATCTATTTGTTGATTCAACTCCCTCGTGGTAAAGAGACTCATCATTAATTGATTTTATTTTGCTATTATAGTAAATGCTCATTTATTTTATAAATTTTTTTCAACAAACAGACTATCCCAATAGTTACTCCCCATACCATTTGGAAAACCTGGATGATCAGTTAGTTGATGTTGTATTATATCCATTTTATCTTTAACTTTGTCCATCAATAAGTCATAATATATGTAATTATTAGGATAATATGGATTCATAAATCTAAAATCATGAAATTCTATTGAGAATTGTTTAGATATTGACCAATCTATATTCTCAAGTATTTTATACTCAGATCCTTCTATATCAAACTTTATAATCTCAAACTTATCAATATTATATTTCTTCATTATCGATTTTATCGTACTAACCGGAACAGTTATTACCTCTTGTAGAGTACACCAATCTTTTGATGGGTTAAGTAGAGAGTATCCATTTATATCGTTATAAATATAAAAACTTTGTTCATTTATAGTCTCATCATGTGTTACAGCCATTCTCTCATATATAATACCATCTGGTATCTCCTTTATATTTGGATTTGGATCTATACACAGTATATTATTACAATATCTTTTTATCTCATTTGCAAATGTAAAGTTTATACATCCTAAGTCAAGTACCCATCCATTTTTATCTATAATAGTTTCTTCAATTGTGTGCTCAGATAATGTAATCATAATTTATTTTATTTTATTTTTTACTTTTAGTAAAATTCACTTATAATATTTAATAAAGTTTTTGCTCTCTCAAAATAAGTATGATCTTTCTTAGCCCTTTCATACCCAGCCTTTGCTATAATTTCTCTTTCTTCTTCATTCTCCAAATAATATTTTACTTTATTATCCAAATCATTCAGATCATTATAAACAACTATTTCTTCACCTATATTGAATAAATTTTCAAGACCTGGTGTGTAGTTCGTAATCAATAAAGTTCCACATCCAGTTGTCTCAAAGGTTCTATAATTAATATCATTAGATATATTCATATTAAAATGAATTTTATATGAGTTTATGACATTTACCATATCATCACCAATAACAAATATATCCTTTTTTATTCCATATTTACCTAAAAAATTTATAACAGGTCCTCTATTTATAATATTACCACAAAATCCAATTTCTATATTTTTTTCTATTTTTTTTGGAAACATTAAATCATCAGGATAAGAATTTGGAAACCAATATGATTTTTTAACCAATCCATCATAATTGGAAATATATGACTCTGTTGAATTAAGAAGTATATCTATTTTTAATAATTGACATAAATTTTGATGTTGTTGTAACACACAATGACTATCAATACTCCAAAATATTTTCAGTTTATTACTTTCTGATATTTCTTTAATTGGTAACCAAGTTGATGTGTAATTTTCAATAACAAATATAACATCTGACCATTCTTCAATTTCAGAGAATGGTATATCAAAGTCTGGATAATTTAGACCCCAGACTTTAGAATCAACTCCATCAATTTTAGAAAGTGACCTGTGCAAATTAAGAGATTCTCTAAAATTTTTATTTTTATCATGCCTACCGGCCTCTTGAATGATTACTATTTTCATATGTTTATTTTATTAAAAATACTAAAAAAGTTCTTAAAGTTAAATTTCAAAATTATATCTTTCTATGTAATCACTACAAATACCAATAGCATTTGAAATATCTTCATTGAACAATTCTGGCATAACTGCTATACTATACATTATAGGTTGTTTACCAGGATATGCCCATATGTATTTTTGACTTGTTAATGTTATAGTATCAGTTTCATGCCAAAAATAATTAAAATCATATTTTGATTTAGTAAAAAATAAAACAGCTTCAATATTTTTACAATGTATCCATAAATAAGAAATTCTATCTAGTATCCATCTAAGATCGATTGTATGATCTGGTTTATCATGTCCTAACCAAATCGTATTATCTTCAAACCAAATATCTATTTCCACATCATATCCTTTAGATATTGCCAAATCAATATATGTCGGATTATTCTCATATGATTCCAGTCTACCATTAACATTGCCTCTGTGTGATATTAATTTCATTTTTACTTTTTTATTGATTGGTAGAATTATTTATTATATTTTTCTAAAAAATAATTCAAGTCTTCTGGTGTACCAATACCCCACATTTTTTGAATTCCAAAGTTCCTGATTTTTTTATTATCCAAAATTGCCTCGTTAAAAACAGGACAAACATAAAATTCATTATTTACTCTAATATTTTTCGATATCATTTGTTCAGCATATTTAACATAGTCTTTTCCGTTTTTCCAAAAATAAACTCCAACTGTTGCCATATCTGATATAGGTTTTTTCTCTGCCACTTCTGTGACAAAACCAGCATCATCTATTTTTACAAAAGACCATTTAGGATGAGTTGAATTAAAAGTTACTATACCACCATCAGCATTTGTCTCATTCATCTTATACATAAATTCATTTGAATCCCATTCTATAAATTGATCAGAATTTGCTATTATTAAAGGTTGATCATTATTTATAAATTCTTTTGCTAATAATGTAGTACAAGCAGCTCCTTCTGTCAATCCATCAACTTCAACAATTTTACAATTAGGTGAAATTAGACTTAAAAGAGCATCTAAATTATATTTTTCTCTATGTATTTTTTGAACAATATAAATAAAATTAGCTTCCAAATTAAGATTTTCGCTAATTACTTTAATCATAGGATCACCATTAACGTCAATTAAGGGTTTAGGAAAAGTATAACCAGCCTGTTCAAATCTAGATCCAGCCCCAGCCATAGGTATCAATACATTTAGTTTATTATCATTCCATTTTGGTGTTTTCATAATTTTATTGGTTTTTATTTCTTTTAATTTATTTTTTATATTTATATAATTAACTTCACTTGTATTTATAACTCTCAATACATGTGATTTACTTCTATGCGCCGCCAATAGACCATAGGGAGAATCTTCTATAATTAGAGTTTCTTCTGATAAAACACACATATTTGAGATTGCCTTCCAATACATTTCTGGATGTGGTTTGCTATTTTTAACATCTTGATTTGATATTATTAAATCAAAATATTCTATAATACCTAATTTAGATAGAACTGTTAAAACAGTTTTCCTTATTGAATTTGAACAACATGCTATTTTATATCCATCTTCGATTAGCTTTGATAATGTCTCTTGTAATGAAAATGAAGTATTTATAGAATTTAGTTTTTTTAGCGTAAATTCTTGTTTTTTATCCCATATGGTTTTATGTTGGCTCAATGGTAATCCCTTATATTTAGTCAACATTTCTAATTTTTGATTGGTTTTAAGACCATCATATTTACTCAAATGATCAGACCATGTTATTTTGTATTTCTCATCAACATAGGCCAGAGCATCATTTAATGCAGAATAATGAATTTCTTTAGCCTCAATTAATACACCATCAAGATCAAATATAATTAATTTTGTCATTTTTATTTATTTTTTTGAAAATCTAATAACATCAGATAAGTATGATATTATTTTTTAAATATTTAAGAGATTTAGATATTTCATCAACATATATTCCCATATGTGATACTATCACAGTTACTCTTTCATATCTTATTATTTCTTCCGGACTAAATGTTTTTAAATCTGTCCCATATAGATATTTATTTATTTTGGAAGCCGAATTATCTAAAACTCCTAATATTTTATCATTGTTTAATCCGTTAAATATGTAAAATTGTGATGTTATGTGCGCACCATATATGAAAACTATATCTTCATTCGATATTATTTTATTTATCTCATCTATTTTAGAAATGTGTTGTTCTAATAAGTTTGAAAATTTTTCGGATAGTCTTTCACATTTATGTTCTACTATTTTAACAGAATTCTTTCTCAGGTGAAAAAACACGGAATGGTCTTTGAAATATTCAGTTTTTATTATTCTGAATCCGGTTCTTTCACAAATAATCTTTACATAATTATAGTCTATATAATAAGTATGTTCAAAATGAAGTATAGAATTTGGTGAATAGTTATTTTCAAGAAAAAAACTCATATTTGGTATCGAAAAGAAAATATCTCCATCATCTGATAGAATAGATCTACACTTTTTAAAAAAGTCTACTGGTTCATATATATGTTCTAATAGATGAGAATGTATAATAGTATCAACTTTTTCTTCTATATGAAATTCCTCGTCGAAGAATTCTTGTCTAAATATTATCTTTTCAGTAGATTTTAAATGTGTGTTTTTTTCCACTATAATCCACTTTTTGTAAATATCAGTTAGCTTGGCTATTTTTGCAGAGGGATCTCCTATTTCCAGTACAATCTTTCGATCTATTCCATCTCCTATAAAATCTAAAAAATGATAGTAGTGATTTCTCCACATTTCTCCGACAATCTCAACATTGTGGTTTCGTAAATAGACAATATTCGGATCTAACAACCTACCTAATTGAATGTTTTTACAATTAATACATTCGCTGAATATCATATCATCAAATAAATAATCTTCATTTTTTTCAGAAACTCCCATATAAACTGGCATTTCTCCTAAGATCATTATTTTTTCAATATTCGATCCACAGATCACACAATTATCTCTTAAAGTTGATTTTACCATTTTCAATATAGTATTTTTTTTTTAATTCCTGAATATCATTTATGTTTATTATATCATTTTGGAAAAGAAGTCTGTTGGTGACACTTTCTGACAAATCTCCTATTTTAGGAGAAATTTGCATACTTTCCGTAGATAAATCACATGGGTAATCTATTATAAAATTTGGAAGCATATCATATATCTCCACATTCATTTTGTTTTTAATATGATAATCAACGACGCTTTCCGATTCTCCTATTATATAGTTAGATTCCAAAACTGTATCAAATGCCTGACAATATTTATCCATTACATATCTGTTACCCATAGCAAAAACGTCAGTTGTTTTTGTGGACCATATTTTAAAATATTCTACAGGGATTCCAACGGAATTATTTTCATAGATATATTCTATATCAGAATCTTCGATTTCGGAAAAGAAAAATACATCTGGACGAGCACGTATTATAATATCATATTCGATATTGTTTGAGGTCTCATATTCTTTTCTTAATTCATTACACTGTTGTATGTTATAAAACTGTCCATAAAATCGCTCTATTAGGTGATTATTATGTTTTATATGGTTGAAATCAGGATCTTCTATGTCGTTTATTCTGAATGATCGTATATTGTTTATTTTGTTTATTTTTTTAACATTATCTTCAACTCCGTTTATATTTGCCCAACCATATACAAACACATCTGCATTTAGCGGATCAATTAGAAATTTATTTATCCAATCAGTGGTATATTCAAAATTTCTTAATCCACCACTTAACAAAACACATATTTTATACTTTGTCTTAGTTGGTGATATTTTTTTATTTAGAAAATCTAGAGATATGTACTTGTAAATAAATCTCTCCTTTAATAAAATTGCCCTTTTTAATAAATCAGTCATAATTATTTTATATTTTTTGATATAAAATAATTATATAAATCATCATCTGTTGTCCATAGACTTGTCCAATTTGTGTGTTTTTTAAAATCGATTCTTTTATATGAGATATTATTATTTACTTTACCCCATCTATACCCTGGTTCTTCTGTATCATGTGATACAATTATTGGACAATTTTTATCCATTAGATAGTTTATACACTCTGGCCTTGAATCTCCATGCCCATCAACAAATGATAGATCTATTCTATCTGGATATTTTATTTTAGTAAATTCAAATGGTCCAATTAATTTATGGTGTGTCCAACTTTTCTCATCTCTAAAATTTTCAACCATTTTTTCATACCACTCATCTGATTGCATTTCAATTGAAATTACATTATCAGCATTTTTTATTAGTAATCCGGTTGAGTAGTTACCCATTCCAAATTCTACTACATTTTTTAATCTTCCTTTAGAGTTAAATATTCCTTGGAGATATTCTAAATGAGTTGAATAAGCGTCAATTTGTGTCATATTATTTATTTTTATTTTTAAAAAAGTCATTTAGACTTATTATTTTCTCTCTTTTTTCATTAGTAAATATAAAAAACCACATCCACTCAAATGCTCTACTTGAGTAAATATTAGGTTGTGCGTTATATTTAAGATCTAACTGTAATGCCTTACCAGAGTAAAACCAATCAAGACATTCTTGATAAAATTCTTTTGTGTTATTTTTTATTAAGTCACGAGTCACAAAAAATTGCGCACATGAATAAGCGGACATTTCATCTGGTAATTTTTTATATTTAGACAAATATTCATCAAAAACATCAATCAATATTCTATAAGGTTTATTATCAGTTAATGATTGATTTCTTAATAATGTTTCTGTTTTGGTATTGTTTATAATATTGTAGTAATTATTAATATTCAGGAATCCATTTACTTTAGACTTATCTATATTATTTATAATAAATTCATTAGTATAATCTTGGTGTGAGCTATTATTATGTCCATGACAGAAATAAACAATATTTGGTATTCTATCATAGTTATCTAATATGTATTCAAGATATGATGATGCTTCATTACCAATATTAAATGGTTGTTTGATTATCTGATAACTTATCGACTCTTCATTCTGTAAAGTTTTTGAATAAACTTTAATATTACATTCGATGTTTAGATTTTTTAACCATTTAATATCTTCATTATAATGTGAAACCACAATATCTATTATATTATTATCGGTTGGAAGTTGCATCTGTTAGTTTATATTTTCTATTAATTTATCTATATGTTCTTTATATTGACTGTAGGGTCTTAACATATGTGAGTCTATATAGTATCCATTTTTTAATAGATCTATATTGTAATACCAATTTCCTCTATCAACTCTTCTTTTAAGATCTCTCTTTTTAACTACTAAATAATCATTGAAATTTTGAAATTTGTCATACATAAAATTCTCATCAGTATTCCAAGCTTGTCCATAAGTATCATATAGAATCTTACAATATTCAGAAAAATTCATATCTTCAATTTCTAAATATTTTCTGAAATTTTTAGAATTTGATAAAACATAACACATTGGATAGTAAGGAACATTACCATATGGTTGACCAGAATAAATAATTACATTATCATCAGTTAATTCATTTAGATATTGATTATAATATTCTGCATTTATTGGTAACATATCAATATCAGACATCATTATATTTCCTTCAATAAATTTAGAAGAAAATAATCTAACTACTTGAGATTGAAATCCTGTAGAGACAAAATCCAATGATTTTATTTTATGTATAATCCCATATTCATTTTCTATTATCTCATCATTATCTGTTATATTTAGATAATAGGTTTTATATCCTAATTCTAACCATCTTTTTGCCACAATTGGATAAAAACCCTTATACATTGGATTATCATCTGATGATATTATAACATAATCTATTTTCATATTCATATTATACTATTAAATTTTTTATTATTTTCCAATATTCTGGATGTCTAACATTATTTTCATCAAAAACATCACCAACAAATTCGTAATTATTTCTTATAGTTGGAAAAAGTCTAATTTCTCCTCCAAATTTTAAATTAAATTCAGAATGTTCCATAGATTTATTCACAACTAATGGATAAACAATCTGTCTTAAAAAATCTTGATCATCTCCATATGCATTAATTGAATGTTGTCTATGTCCTGATATTCTTACAATATCTTGTAATCTTTTTAATCTCCACTCTTCAATTAACTCCAATAAGTTAATTTTTCTCATTAAACCATTTTTAGATCCCCACATTCCACCTAAAATAGGAACTGTGTGATATGGATGATCTCTCATGATGTTAAAATCTTTATCAGATAATATCCACTCATTTACAGCTTTACTTTCTCTTTCAGAGAGTCTTGAATCACAATCTCTAGATAAAAAGACATCAACATCTTCTTCTTGAGAAGCTTCAAATCTCCAATACATACCTTGATATTTCTTATCTTCACCAACAAGAATAACTTCAACATTATCTCCTTTTATAGTTTCAATTAAACTTGGATCACATTGTGAATCTATATAAAATCTACAAATAAATCCTGGGAAATGTATTTTGGCCAAATCTATGTTAAAAAGAGCTCCTTTCCAATAAATAGATTTATCACCCCACAAACTATATGCTATTATATTTTTCATTAAATTAAGATATTTTCTCTAAAATTGTTAGTCCGTTATTATTAACGAATTTTTCTTTTAATATCCAGTCAGGATTAGTATCTAAAAATTCTTGAATAGCTGGTCCTAATCCTTTTAATATTTCATCAACTGGTATACCAGTTTCTAATGATTGTTGAACTGCCGCTACCTCACCACCCATCCATCTTATAGTTTCACCATAGATCTCATCAACAGTAGTATCATGCATTATAATATATTTATTTGTAATTGGAGAGAATTTATTTAACTCTCTTTTTAACTGACCATAGATATGCCATGTATCTATAAATACCATATCAAATCTTTCATTTATATTAAGGTTTAGATTATTGATCCATTCAAAAGATGCATTAACATTTAAGTCTTTTAAGCAGTCCAATATTTCACCAATATTACACTCGGAGATATCATTAAATAATATTCTTTTATTTTCAGAATTATTACAAAGTAAACCATAAGATAAAGCCCAAGAAGATACAACTCCTCTAACACCAGTTTCTAAAATACTTTCACAATTCATAGCGTATCTAAATATTGTAGGTAAATGTTCATTAATATCTGATCCAGTCATACATAACTGATTATATCTTTGTTCAATTTTTTCTAACTTTACCGTTTTCATAAGTGGTCGACTATTCATATTCATTTGTAAATTTAATTTTTGTGATATCTATACCCATATTCTCTAAAAAGTTGATATCATTTTTATTTATTTTTTCTAATGGAAATCCTATCCATTTTCTACTATCTCTATCTTTAGATAATAGATAATATTTATCAGTGCTTATTTGAATTTTAATTTTATTGGATTTTGTAAATAAATATGTCATATATTGCTCTGGGTTCCAGAATTTATCAATAATACATTCATTAATTGGAAATGATATCAATTTTAAAACATCAGATGCTTCACCAAAAACAAAATGATCATTAGTAAAGTTTTGATTATATCTACATCCGCCCCAAAAACATTCAAATGTTAATAGTTGATTACTTGGATTAAACCTATTTATATCATTCTCATCAAAATCAAAAACCAGATCAGCCCTAGACTTCAAAATATAATCATATTGACTAAATAGGTCTTTATTTTTAAAAATAGTATCTGGAACAAGACCAAATAGAATTAAGTGACCCAATGATATTCTTTTAGTTAGTTCAATATCATTTGAATAGTTGTTTACCTGTTGAACACTTCTCGGAAAATTTAAAACAATATCAGAATCTATATTTGGTCTATTAAAAGATAAATTTTTAATATTATTATTTGTTACTAGTTTAACATCATTAAATGACACTAAATATATGTCCGTTTCAATCTCACTATTATATTTATTTATAATATTTAGACAAGATTTAATTGAACTATCTATATAGTCAACTCTATCACCAGTTATTAAAACTAAAGCACATTTTTTCTTAACCACCATTTTATTCAAAAATTTTATATAAGAAAGATTTAATATTCTCTATCTTATTCTCTTCTGGTATTATATTACCAGGTAACCAATCTGTTTTTAACATTTCTAAATATTTATCATTATTATTATCTAATTCAATTATATACTCAATCATATTTCCCATATTTTCAAAATCATAAAAATTAACAAATGATTTCGTATTAAACTCTTTACCAATTAATGGATTTCCCCAATATACCGGAATTGAATTAACAGTCATAGGCTGCATAATCTTCTCTGTTGAATATCCCGGATGTTGAGGTCTATAAGCATTATTTTCAAAAGCTATTGAAAACTTATATTCAGATTGAAATTTTAATTTATCATCAACCGTATATCCAATATTATTCATCCATCTTCCACCAGAATCTACTTTTTTATATTTAGATAATTGCTGAACAAAAGTATTACGTTCACTACAATTTCCATTAGATGCTACAAAGTTACAGAACTTTCTTTTAGCAAAAGATTCATCTATAATTTTAGGTCTTACTAATTCATAATAACCATCATATAATAAATAATGTGGTAATCTATAATTTCTTGGATCATTTGAATAATCAAATGAAAATGACCATTGACAATAACCTAAATTTGGTGCAACATTTTCACCAGTATAAAATATCTTAGTACATCTATAACTCTGATGGTGACTACCAAATACAGAAAAGAATAAGTAATCTGGATTACTAGATATTTCAACATCAAATTCTTCCTTTAAAAGATTATAAAAGTAATTATTGGTTTTATCAAACCCTCCCCAAAAATCGGAAAAATCTATTTTAATTTTCTTTTTCATATATTATTATTTTTATTCATACCAAGGATGTACTATAACACCAATATCGGTAATTTCTTTTATTAATTTATCTCTAGACTCAATGCTCTCATTAGTCA
>Ga0214919_10008426_pt1 | contig 13577 bp, 12 predicted proteins | sample LL1503_MetaG_FD_177994 | JGI IMG/M metagenome (GOLD analysis project Ga0214919, IMG submission 177994) | Freshwater microbial communities from Lake Lanier, Atlanta, Georgia, United States - LL-1503 | ecosystem: Environmental > Aquatic > Freshwater > Lake | place: USA: Georgia | collected...
CGCACTGAGGCATGGCTTCAGTGGTATAGTTTCAACCCTTACGGCCCGGTAGCTCAGTTGGTAGAGCAGCGGATTGAAAATCCGCGTGTCAGTGGTTCGATTCCACTCCAGGCCACCATATTCATTGGGTTTGTAGCCGAAATCGTGCTGCCAAACTCTGTCACACGGTTTGGCGTCCTCAGTTGTTTCAATACTTTGGTTATCAAATGCCACGCCCACCTTCAAAACCTCCGCAAAATAATTTTTTCTTTAAGCCGCCAGTCAATTTTGGTTTGGTTAATGAAGCGGGACGATTGTTTCAACAAGGCTTGGCGCATCTGAACCAAGGCAGGCTTGAGCAAGCAAGAGAATTTTTTGAAAAAGTTGTCAAGTTAAACGCCAAGCATTTCGATGCTTTTCATTTATTGGGGATCATTGCTGCTCAAGGTAAAGCGTTTGAGATAGCTGATAATTTTTTTGAAAAAGCAATCAAACTCAACCCAAATAACGCAGCTTTTTATTGCAATCGTGGCAATGTGTTGAAAGAGTTAAAGCAATTTGAATCATCCATCAGCAACTACAACAAAGCCATTAATCTTGATAAAAATTACGCTCTGGCATATCTCAATAAAAGCATAGCTTTATGTGATTTGCAGCGGCTTGAAGAAGCTTTGAGTAGTGTTGATAAAGCTATTGAAGTAAAAAATGACTACGCAGAAGCTTACTATCAACGTGGCTTTAATTTGACAGAACTTAAGCGTTTTGAAGAAGCATTAGCGAGTTATCACAAGGCGATCGCAATCAAGCGAGACTTTGCGCAGGCTTACTCAAACCAAGGCAACGTACTGATTGAACTCAAGCGGTTTTCTGAGGCATTAGCGAGTTATGAAAAGGCCATTGATCTCAAGCATGATTATGCTGAGGCTTACTATAGCCGTGGCATTGTGCTTAATGAACTCCAGTGTTTTGAAGAAGCTTTAGTTAGCCATGACAAGGCGATTGAGCTGAAGATTGATTATGCCGAGGCTTACTCAAGCCGTGGCGCTGTGCTCGTTGAACTCAGTCGCTTCGTTGAAGCAATGGCAAGTTATGACAAAGCAATTGCACTCAATCATGAATACCCTGATGCCCACTATAACCGCGGTAATTTGCTTAAAGAACAGAAGCGTTTTGATGACGCACTTGCAAGTTATGACAAGGCAATAGAATTAAATCATAATCATTCGCAGGCGCACTATAACCGTGGCATTGTGCTCAATGAACTTAAGCATTTTGATGAAGCATTGGCAAGCTTTGACAGCGCAATTGAAATTAAATTTGACTATTCTTGGGCTTACCTAAGCCGTGGTGTAGTTCTTGTTGAACTCAAACGGTTTGCTGATGCACTAGCGAGTTATGAAAAGGCAATTGAGTTAAAGCCTGATTATGCTGAGGCGTACTATAACCGTGGCATTGTGCTCAATGAACTCAAACGTTTTGATGAAGCATTATCAGGCCTTGACAAGGCGATTGAGCTTAAACCTGACTACGCTGGCGCTTATTCAAGTCGCGGTGTAGTTCTTGTTGAACTCAAGCGCTTCGTTGAAGCATTGGCAAGTTATGACAAGGCAATTGAGCTCAATCATGGATACGCACAAGCATACTTTAACCGCGGCAACTTACTCAACGAACTCAAGCGATTTGATGAGGCATTAGCCGGTTATGAAAAAGCAATTGAACTCAAGTATGACTATGCCGATGCTTTTTGCAATAAATCTTTTTTGTTGCTATCCATGCAAGACTTTGAAAATGGATGGCAGTTTTACGATTGGCGTTGGAAAAGTAAGAATCTAGTCTATCCGATCATCAGTACTGATAAGCCCAAGTTGACTAATCTGGATTCTATTTTTGAAAAAAATAAAAAATTACTTGTATGGGCAGAGCAAGGAATTGGAGATCAGGTTTTATATTCTGGCATGTTGGATCAGTTGTTAACAATTGCTCCTTCAAGTCAAATAATGTTAGATAAAAGACTGTTACCACTTTTTCAAAGATCTTTTTCTCAAGGAAAATATATACCAATTACCACATCAGTCCAAAACATAGAATATGACGAGCATTTACCTATCGGTGATTTAGGGAAGTTTTTCAGAACTAAACTTGATGACTTCGACATTACGAGACAACACTATTTATCAGCAGACTTGAGTCAAGCAAAAGAAATTCGTGCAAGTTTGATAACAAATAAGAAATTTTTATGTGGCGTTACTTGGAATAGCAAAACAGAAAAAATAGGTGCTGATAAATCCATTAAATTAGAAGATTTGTTACCCATCATTCATCTTGATGATGTTGCATTTGTCAGTCTGCAATATGGCGAAGTTCATGAGCAGTTAAATAACTTCAATGAGAAATACCATTTGAACATCCAAGAATGTTTAACAGTCGACAATTTCCACGATCTTGATGGACATGCTGCATTGATTGAAGCATGTGATTTTGTGGTTACTATCAGTAATACAAGCGCTCATATCGCTGGTGCCATCGGCAAAGAAACTTATTTGATGTGTCCTTCCGGTAAAGGCTTGCTTTGGTATTGGTCTAACCAATCAAACGGTAAAAGTTTATGGTATCCAAGTATCCATATTTACCAACAAAATGAGCCTGGACAGTGGTTTGATGTGGTGCAAAAAATAAAACAAGTGATTCAAAAGAAAATAAATGAAATTGAATAAAATTACTATGGTGGTTGGATTCGATCAAAGAGAAGCTGTTGCTTATCATACTTTTTGCCAAAGTATTATTGAGAAGTCTACTGTTCCGGTTCAGTTTATTCCTTTGGCAAAAAATTCATTGCATTTTTACAATGAAAAACATAACGACGGAAGCAATAGTTTCATTTACAGTAGATTCTTAACGCCTTATCTTTGTGATTTTGAGGGTTATGCAATTTATGCAGACGGGGACATGGTTTGCAACACTGACCTGTCAGAAATTGCCGATCTGTTTGATGCATCTAAGGCTGTTCAATTGGTTAAGCATGATTACAAAACCAAAAGAACAATCAAATACTTTGGTCATGAAAACGCAAACTACCCTAGAAAAAATTGGTCTAGTTTGGTGATATTTAATTGTCAACATCCTTCAAATAAGATTTTGACCCCTCAATTCATTCAAGAACATGACGGTGCTTATTTACATCGTTTCAGCTGGTTACAAGATGATGAGATTGGTGCATTGGATGTTAAGTGGAACTACTTGGCCATCGAATATCCATCATGTGATGATGCAAAACTCATTCATTACACGCTTGGAACCCCGTGTTTAAAAGATTTCAAAGAAACAGAAATGTCTGATGTGTGGTGGGAAACTTATCGCAGAGCTACAGACGGGTTAGAAAGTTAATTGACTGCGCGTTCAGTGCATGGAATGCAAGCCGATGGCATTGCCTTCGCTGTCGCCAATGATGGCAATGAAACCTTTGTTGCCGATGCTGAATTTGGGTTTGAGCACTTTGCCGCCGTTCTCAAGGGCCAGCGCTTGTTGTGTCTCGCAGTCCTCACATGAGAAATACACCAGTACGCCTTGCGTCGACGGCTTTTTCATCGGATGCTTGACCAGCGCACCATTGGCACCATGCATGGTCATGTCGCCGCTGAGCATACGGATTTCTACTTGCGGTTCAGGTGGGGGCAATGGGCTCAAGGTTTGCTGAAAAACTGCGCTGTAAAAGCGGCTGGCGCGTTCCATGTCCGACACGTGGATTTCAAACCAACCGATGGGGTTCTTTAATTTAGCCATGAATCACCTAGCAAAAAAGTAGTAGAGGCAGTTTCAACTCAAGAGTTGTAATTTTGACTAAAGAGATGGATTTATCAAATATACATTAAGTCATAATTTTGCATACAAACGAATGTCTAGCGCTAAAAAAACGCGTTTAAGCACAGAGTTTTCCCCTGCAAATGGGTGTATTTTCAGCTCAACAAGCCCTTAATGTCAATTTTAATTGACAATTATGTTGCCAATATGTGTAAACTTCATTAGACTGATACAACAAACATTTCATCTCAGAAAGGTCAGCCATGAACGAAACGCTTGCAGTCCAAACCAGAAACAAATTGGCCAAGGTATACATTGGCGGCATCGTGGCTTTCAGCGGCATCATCACTTTGCTGGCGTCCATTGTGATGATCGTCAACCGCAACAGCTGAGCGGAATTAAAACGGCTAAATAGCCGCAGCCAGTCAATCAGCCCTGCGAGTCATCCCAGGGCTTTATTTTTGGGAAGGCGCAACTTGGGGTGCCGTTGACAGAAACCCAGTGATGATTAAGCTTGGCAGCGCAAGCTACCCTGCTGTTAGCTGATCCTTGATCAGGTTTGCACATGTCATCCAATGAAATACCTATAGCTAAAGATTTTGAAATAAGGGAAGACAGCGCTCGGACGAGTCCTCATACGCGAACCCCAAGGGGAAAACCAGAGCAGTAAAAAAAACACCAGCAGTTAAGATGGAAAGAACATAAGCAAGGAGACGTCGCATGCGTTTTTTAAGATTCAATTTGTGCGCCATGTCTTTGGCGATTTGCAGCTTCGTAGGCATGGCCGCAGCGCAAAGTCTTGACAAGACATTTACCGTGGTCGAACCAGAAAATATCACATGGAAAGACGCGGGTAAGGGCGTCAAACTGGCGGTGATCTCAGGCGATCCGTCCAAGCCCGGCCCGTATGTCATTCGTGTGGTGTTTCCACCGGGAGTCATGAGCGCACCGCATTACCACCGCGAAGACCGGTATGTCACCGTCATGCAAGGCACTTGGCTTGCGGGTACGGACGACAGTTGGGATCCCAAAGCCACGCAACCGCTCAGAACAGGCAGTTACATGCAGCACCCTGCAGGCGCCATTCATTACGATGGTGGAGGCACTGAGGGAGCTACCGTACAAATCATGGGCATAGGCCCGAGCAGCACGACTTTCATGTTTCCTCAGGTCGGTGATTTTGGTGAACCACGCAAACTCAATTGATGTCATTGGCTGGTAGAGTTTTCATGCGTTTTATAGGTGCTTGAGTGTCAACCAAAAATTCAAATGTGAAAAAAGATCGAATATTCAACCTGATGTTGAAAACCCTGTGTGGTGCAATGGCCTGTTGGTGTCTACCGGCCACTGCCGATTGGTTAGCGTTGACGCAAAACGCGGAGGGTTCTTTTTTTTATGAGCCCACAGCGCAGGTACAGACTGACCATATCCATGTCTGGCGCTTGACAGATTTTGCGCAACCTTTGACCAATTTAGAGGGCAAGGAAGTGCGTTCTGAAAAAACACTTACCGCTGTGGACTGTAGGGCTGCCAAATTGGCCAATTCACAAGTTACCCGGTATGCCGGATTGCATGCCCAAGGTGAGGTGATGAACCATTACGAAACCCCGTTGCGCTTCACCCGTATTGCGCCAGATGGTGTTGACGCGTTATTGCTTAAGAAAATTTGTTAATTGGGGTCAGACTCCAATTTTGAAGGCCGAACAGGCGGGGGCGTTTTTTTCGAGCGAAAGCGGAGAAAAAAAGCGCACCGGACGGGTCGGCCTAAGCGTGACTTCGATACCGTGGAAATGCCAACCACTAACGGACGGGTCGGCCTAAGCGTGATTTCGACACCGTAGAAATGCCAACCACGAGCGGACGGGTCGGCCTAAGCGTGACTTCAACATCTAAGCAATGTCAAAAAAAACTAGGCCATCCGCCCCGGCAACCAAAGCGCAATCATCGGAAACGCGATCAGAATAATCAAGCGCAAAATGTCGGTCAGCACAAAAGGAATCACACCTTTGAAGATGGTCATGAAACTCACGTCATGCACCACACTTTTGATCACGAAGACATTCATACCTACCGGCGGGTGAATCAAACCCAGTTCGACCGTCATGACGATGATGATGCCAAACCAAATGGGGTCAAAGCCCAGTTGCACGATCACAGGAAAAATAATCGGTACGGTCAAGATGATCATAGCCATGGCGTCCATCAAACAACCGAGCACCAGGTACATCAACATGATCAATGCGAGAACACCATAAGGCCCTAAACCCAGTTCGGTCAAAAACCCAGTCAGTTTTTGCGGTGTTTGGGTGATGGTGAGAAAGTAGCCAAAGATCAATGCACCAATCAAAACGGTGAATACAGCGGCTGCCGTGCGTGTGGCTGACAACAGCGCTTCCAAGATGCCTGCGCGGTCTAATTTGCCGCGCAACACGCCAAGCAAAAACGCACCGCTCGCGCCGACACCACCGGCTTCTGTTGGCGTGAAAAATCCACCATACAAACCACCGATGACAAACACAAACAACAGCAGCGGTGCCCAGACATCTTTCAGGCCTGCAAACCGTTCAGTCCAAGTGGTGGCAGGACCGCGTGGCAACCAATCGGGCTTGACTTTGACGATGATGAAGATGGTCATCACATACATGGCCATGGCGAGCAAGCCGGGGATGATGCCTGCCATGAACAACTTGCCTATGTCTTGTTGTGTCAGGATGGCGTAGACCGCCAGCACGGTGGACGGTGGCAGCATCGCGCCCAAGGTGCCACCGGCTGCGATCACGCCGGTGGAAAACGATTGCGGGTAACCGAAGCGGCGCATCTCGGGGTAGGCCACGGAAGAAAACGTCGCCGCCGTCGCAACAGAAGAACCGCAAATCGCGGCAAAGCCGCCGCAAGCAATCACCGTGGCCATGCCCAGGCCGCCACGCAAATGGCCGATGAATGCATTCGCGGCACGAAACAATTCGCGGCTCACGCCAGACACCGATACAAACGCGCCCATCAGCATGAACATGGGGATGACGCCGAAGGTGTAATCGGTGACGGTGCGCATCGATGTCTGGCCGATCAGCTTGAGCGCCGGTCCACTACCGGCGATATAGCTGTAGCCGCAAACACCTACCAATCCCATGGCCATACCGACTGGCACGCGCAGCAGCATCAAGGTGAACAAAGCGACAAAGCCGATGATGGCCACCGCGTCGGGGCTTAAGTTCATCAGATCCATGTCAGTGTCCCGCGCCGTTGGTGGGAGCCAGCGCTTCAGGGTCGGCCATCAATCGCCAAGTGCGAATGGCGATCAGCAAGACTGCACACACATCCCCAAACCATGCCACTGCGAAAAACGGCCAAGTCGGTAAATTCAGGTCATAGGTTTGGACGTTGTCGCGGTAGGTGTTGGCCACTTTGTCAAACAACATGATGGTTTGCACTGTGACTACCAATAGCAACACCAAGGTGGCGAACACATCGATCCAGCGTTTAAAGCGAGGGCTTGCGTGTGTCCACAGCAAGTCAACCGTGATGTGACCACCGCGGTAACTGGTGGCGGCAATGCCCCAAAAAATCAATATGCCCAGCAGCAGGCGACCGAAATCGTAGCTATCGGGGATGGAGGTGCCCAAAAATTTTCGCAGTATGACGGCGATGAAAATGTTCGCCGCCACAATGCCGACGAACATAGCGGCCAGCCATTCGATGGTGTCAATGATCCGATCGAACGGACTTTTGCTTTTAGCGCTCATCTGCAAAATCACATGGATGATTTGTATTTGCTCAGGCTTTGCTGCAAGGCCTTCATCACGGCGGTCGGGTCATCCCCGCGTTTTTTAACTTCATCTGCCCATTGCTGTTTGACAGGTGCTACCGCGGTTTTCCAAGCGGCGAGTTGGTCTGGGGTCAACTGGTAAATCTCGCGGTTGGCTTTGTCCGCCATCAATTTGGTGCGGCCGCTGATTTCAAAATCAGCCCATGCCGTGCCGATTTTTTCCGCCCATTCACTGGTGCAATGGTTGTCGACCGCTTGTTTTTGCGCAGGCGACAAACTGTTGTATTTGTCCAGGTTCATGACCCAGACAAAGGGCGTGACATACAAAGGCACATCCATGTGGAATTTGACCACCTTGTCAATGCCGAACAAGGTGAGTGACCCCCAAGGAAAAGTGATGGCGTCGGCCACGCCGCGTTCGATGGCGTCGCGTGATTCGGGGGCAGAAGCCTGCACATTGGTGCCGCCCAACAGGGTCACCATCTGGCCGATGGTGGAGGTGGCAGGGCGCACTTTCATGCCCTTCATGTCAGCTGGCAACAGCACTTTTTTACGCGAATGCAATGCCCCTGGGTCATGCGCAAAAGCGAAACAGAATTTGACCTCTTTCATTTCCTTGGCTGCATAGGCGCGGTACCAGCTGTCGATGGCAGCAGAACCAGCTTTGGCATTGCTGATTTCAAACGGCAGCGAGGCGGCGGCGAAAATGGGAAAACGACCTGGTTGGTAACCGGGATTCACAAATGCAAAATCGGTCAGACCGTCACGCGCCATGTCGTAATGGTCCATGGCCTTGCCCAGTTGCTCTGATGGAAAGAGCGTGGGATTGATGCTGCCGCCTGAGGCTTTTTTCAAGCTGTCAATCCAAGTTTGTACCGCAGGGTTTAACGCATGTTGTGCGGGCACCCAAGTGGACACACGCACTTGTTGAACTTTGTCTTGGGCTATCGATAGGCTGTGCAGACTGAGCAAACTCACAGACAGCATACTCGAGCGAAGAAGCAGTGATGTCAGGAAATTTTTCATGGCGTTGGGGCAATGTGTTGAGAAGTAACCACAAAGGATAACTCACAAGCACAGGGCTGCCTCTTGGTATCTGCCCTTGTATGACCGCGCATCAATCAGGTTTTGTGCGACCAGCAGAGCGTATGAATCGCAGCGGTTGTTCAGCCACCGCCCGCTGGGGCGCGCCCAAGGCCTGTAAGCGTTGGTCCAGCGCTTGTCCCGCTTCGTCAGTGAGAGCGGCCTCACGCGCTTGGCGTACCGCATTTGCCCGCCATAGCGGCGACGGGTTCACATCGGGCGGCGCAAGATACTGCAGTATGTGTTGCAAATTGCGTTTGGCGCGTTCGTTGGTGCTGCCATACCCTTTGATCAGTCGACCGCACATGGCCAGTTCTAGTCCCAGCCCATGGTGTTCGCGCATGCCCGCGCAAACAGCATCCAACCATTGTTGTATGTCTTGTTGTTCGACCGCAAAACGGCTGCCGTAGGGACGCAACCATTTCAATCCTGCAAGCAGCCGCAACGCCAACATACCGCCCACCGAATGTGAACCGATTTTCAAAGCCAGAGCCAAGGGCTCGCGCCCCCTCCATACACGTGCTTTGTCCCAGCGCAACAAAGGGGTGGCCAACCAAGCGGGCAGCAGCGCGGCAAACTCGGGCACCCCAGGTTTGAAATGCTCGAATACGCGCAACAGTTCACCGTCTTGTTGTTTCACTTCCATAGCCACGCGTTGCCTGCGGCTGGCGCGGCTTTTCAAATCAGCGACGCGCACGATGTCGTCAAAAGCCATCCACAACGCCAACCACCGCGCGGCTTCGCACGTCGCCGTATGGTGATTGGCATGCGAGGTGTCCATCGCTTTCTCTGCCTCCCACACCAAAAGCAAGCGTTGCACATATTGCATCGCATAGTGACGGTGCTGGTAATCGCATAAGCGGGCAAAACCTAGCGCTGCCAATTCACGCACAGGGGCGGGGAAAACATCAAGTGCAGTCTCGTGCGTGAGGGGTACGGACTGGACGGTGTTTTCATCTGCCAACATGGCTTGCACCGCTTTGGCGTTGCGAACGCGTTCAAATGCCGCCGCAAATCCCCGCAAGCTGGCTGCGCTGCTGCCGCCCGTGCCTATGGTGGCTTCGTAATGTGCGCGTGCCATCGGAAACAGTCCGCTGGCGGCGATGATGCCCAGCATGACCGCGCTGACCATGGTGCCTTGCGCTTTGGCCATGGCAGAAAAATCCCAGACCTGCGATTCGTGTGAAAACTGCGTGACCACATCCAGCAAGGCTTGCGTGTCGAGCCTGCCGTCACCCATGGGCATGCGCTCGAGTGTGGTCAAACTGCGCGACGACGAACTGAAGACACGGGTGCGTTCGACAGACACCATGCCCAGTGAAATTTGTCTGGCGGTCTCCAACAGTTCGGTAGACACCAAAGCGTCTAGCGCTCCGGGCACGGGGTTCAAGCTGAACACCGGTTGCTTACCGTTTAACTCAGCCAAAGGTGTAGGCAACACTTCAATGTAATAAGTGGTCGCACCGGTGCGCTGCGCCACCCCTGGGATGGAGGTGCTTTGCGCCGGATAAGCTGCGCGTCTGGCCGTGTCCATCAACCATTCGCTGAGCACCCCGCCGCCTTCGCCGCCCAAGGCACAGACCAGCAAACTGACGGGCTGTGTCATGCGGTTTGCATGGCGCGTACCAGCCTCGTTTGAATGCCAGCCCACAGGCGTTCGATCACGCCTGGGTTTTGGATGATTTCAGCACGGTAAAAGCTCGGGCACAGTGTGGCGGCGTGGGCGTTTTCACCGCACAAACCGCAACCGACACAGCCGTCAATCACGGTCGCCACCGGATCGACTTTCAGCGGGTCAGGGTTGTCTTTGAGCGTCAGTGTGGGACAACCCGACAAGCGTATGCAAGCATGGTCGCCGTTGCATACGTCTTCGTCGACACCGTATTTCACCCGCACCACGCGTTGGCCTTTTTTCAACAAAGATTGGATCCATGGTTTGATGCGGCGCTGACGTTCGAGTTGGCATTCGCCCTCGGCAATGATGACTTTCAAGCCGTTGAAATCTGACGTGAAAGCTTCTTTGAGCAAAGCTTTGACGTTCGCCACTTCATAGGTATGCACCGTCTTCAACCATTGCACGCCCAGACCTTGCAGCGTGGATTCGATGGTCATGTTGGTGTGCGACAAACTGCTGTGCTTGTCTGTGGCGGCTTGCTTCTCGTTCTCCATCGGTGTGGAGATGATGTCTTGCGTACCCGTCGCTGAGGTGTAGCCGTTTTTGAAAATCAACAGTACCGCATCGTCGCCGTTGAAGAGTGCGCTTTGCACACCGGTGAGCAAGCCGTTGTGCCAGAAACCGCCGTCGCCCATGATGGCCAGCGTGCGCCTTTGCATCATCGGCGACACACCGGCACGGCTTGCCAGACTCATGCCATAACCCAATATCGAATGGCCGGTGGAAAACGGCTCGAACGTGCCTAAAGCATGACAGCCGATGTCGGCGGCAATATGCAAGTCGCCTATTTCTTGTTGCACCAGTTTCAAGGCAGAAAACACCGGACGCTCCGGGCAACCAATACAAAAGCCCGGCGGGCGCGCAGGCAGTGCTTGGCCCAGTGCTTTAGCCACATCGGCGCGGCGTTGTTGCAAACCGCTTAACCAATGTTGCCCGCTGTGCGCCGCCTCAGACGACAGGTATTGCGCGATGAAAGGTGACAAGCCCGAGGTGATGGCCTCGACGTTGTATTCACCTGCACCCGGCAGCATGTCCTTGCCGTGCAAAGGGGTGTGAATACCACGACGTCGCAGTTGCGTGGCAATATCTTGTTCGATGTATTCGGGCTGGCCTTCTTCAACCACCAAAACGGCGCGTTTGCCTTGGCAAAAATCAGCCACTTGATCCGGCACCAGCGGGTAGGTGACGTTGAGTACCAGCATCGGTATATCGCATTCACCATAAGCATTCGCCAGACCGAGCAGTTGCAGGCTGCGCAATAAGCTGTTGTACAAACCGCCTTGCACGATCAAACCTAAATCAGCGTGCTTGTGGCCAAGCATGAGCTCGTTCAAACCGTGTTTCACAATGTACTCACGCGCCGCAGGCAGGCGTTCTTCGAGTTTGCGCTTTTCTTGTTTGAAAGTGACCGGCGGATGCGCCAAACGCATGTAATCGAATTTCGCAGGCTCGGCCATCAAGTGGCGCGTCGACACTGCCGGTGCGCGGTTGGTCTTGGCTACAAAACTGCCGCGTACATGGCAGGCGCGAATGCGTAACTCCAGTATGCAAGGCATATTCGATGCTTCTGAAAGCGCAAAACCATGCTCGACCATGTCGACCATGCGGGACAGGTCAGGGCGCGGGTCCAGCAGACACAGCGTGCTTTTGAGCGCATACGCATGGGTGCGTTCTTGGATGACGGACGCGCCTTCACCGTAGTCTTCGCCCACCACAATCAGTGCACCACCGACCACACCAGGGGAGGCTAAGTTGGACAAGGCGTCACTTGCCACGTTAGTACCGACAATCGATTTCCAGGTGACCGCGCCGCGCAAAGGGTAGTGGATGCTGGCGCCGAGCATGGCGGCGGCCGAGGCTTCGTTGGAACAGGCCTCGACATGCACACCAAGTTCTTGCATCAGTGGCTTGGCCTGCACCATCACATCCAGCAAATGCGACACCGGTGCGCCCTGGTAGCCGCCGACATAGGCCACACCAGATTGCAACAAGGCTTTGGTCACCGCCAAAATGCCTTCGCCGTGAAAACGTTCGCCGTCGCCCAAACGCAGTGACTTGATTTCTTCTACAAATGAAACTTCCACACCATGACTCCTGTGAACCGCAGGCTGCATCAACGCCCTACAGCAGCGACCGATCATAGAAGACCTGCACGCGTGTTAGATTTGTCGCATGAATGCATCTTCTGACAACACACAACCCCGATTGACTTCTTTGGCCCACGGCGGTGGCTGCGGCTGCAAGATTGCACCCGGCGTGTTGCGCGACATCCTCTCGAATATGAAAGGCTTTGCGCTGCCGCCGCAATTGCTGGTCGGTATGGATACGTCAGACGATGCGGCTGTGTATTTGCTCAACGACCAGCAGGCCTTGATTGCCACCACCGACTTTTTCATGCCGGTGGTGGACGACCCTTTTGACTTTGGACGCATCGCCGCCACCAACGCCATCAGCGATGTGTACGCCATGGGCGGCACGCCCATCTTTGCGTTGGCGCTGGTCGGCATGCCCATCAATGTGCTCAGCACTGACACCATAGGCCGTATTTTGGAAGGCGGGCAAAGTGTGTGTCAGGCTGCAGGTATTCCCATCGCAGGCGGCCACAGCATTGACTCGGTGGAACCGATTTACGGCTTGGTGGTGTTGGGTTTGGCACACCCCAGCCGCATCAAGCGCAATGCGTCTGCGCAGGCCGGTGATGTGTTGGTGCTGGGCAAGCCGCTGGGCGTGGGCGTCATGTCTGCTGCGCTTAAAAAAGAACAACTGTCGGCCGAGGCTTATGCGCAAATGATCTCCACAACAACGCGTTTGAACACGCCCGGCCCTGAACTGGCTGCGATAGATGGCGTGCATGCCTTGACCGATGTCACCGGCTTTGGTTTGGCCGGCCATGCGTTGGAGTTGGCGCGTGGTTCGGGCTTGGATGTGCATATCGCTTGGTCGCAAGTGCCGCTGCTTGAAGGCGTGCGTGCCTTGGCAGAGGCGGGCCACATCACCGGTGCGTCGGCACGCAACTGGAGCGGCTACGCTGCGGATGTGAAATTACCTGCATCGGGATTTGATGCCATCGACCAAGCTTTGTTGAGCGACCCGCAAACCAGCGGCGGCTTGCTGGTCAGTTGTGCGCCTGCATCACTGGACGCAGTGATGGACGTGTTTGCCAAACACGGGTTCTCGCAGGCGGCGGTGGTAGGTGAAGTGGTTGCGAAAGCGGGGGACAGGGAAGGGTTGATTGTTTCTAATTAACTGTTCATCAAAACTCAATCCGCATACCCG
>Ga0214919_10008427_pt1 | contig 13577 bp, 14 predicted proteins | sample LL1503_MetaG_FD_177994 | JGI IMG/M metagenome (GOLD analysis project Ga0214919, IMG submission 177994) | Freshwater microbial communities from Lake Lanier, Atlanta, Georgia, United States - LL-1503 | ecosystem: Environmental > Aquatic > Freshwater > Lake | place: USA: Georgia | collected...
CTTGCACAAATAAGGCAGCGCCGGGTCCCAGCTGGTAGCGAAATGCCGGCATTGCCAGCAATTGACCGCTTGGTTTGCGGGCGTGGCTAGGGTGGGGATGTTGGGGGGCATGGATTGGCTTAAGCAAGAGTAATGCCGGTAATTCGCTGTGGCGCACGCCGAAATCTTCGGTGTAGGAGTCCCTTATAAAATAGGCATGAAAGCTGCTTGTCCATAAAAGCCATTTGATAATGACCCTATGCCCCAAGATTCCGCCGTAAAACTGTCGCTTTGCATGATCGTGAAGGACGAGGCCCCTATGTTGCCCGAGTTTTTGGAGCGCGTGCGAGGGCTTTGGGATGAGTTGGTAGTAGTTGATACCGGGTCGCAGGACGAGACGGCGACGATTTTAGAGGCTGCAGGCGCCAAGGTCTTGCATCGGCCTTGGCAAAATGACTTTGCCCTGGCGCGCAATTTTTCATTAGAGGCAGCCTCGGGGAAGTGGATCTTGGTCCTTGACCCTGATGAGCACGTGTCCCCATCGTTCGTTGCCAAAGCACGTGCGCTTTTGCTCGATGCCAAGGCTGGTGCCGCTTCCGTGGTGATGCAAAACCACCGGGAGGACGGACATTTGCAGGAGGCTAGAGTGGTGCGCATGTTCCGCAGGCACCCCGATATTCGCTTTCGCCATGCCATACATGAAAACCTAGATGACACCTTGATACCCCGCCTAAACCAGACCGGCCAGGTGCTAGTCCACCTTAATGCCCCCATCATGCACCTGGGCTACGACCGTGCCCATGCGCAAGCGCGCGGTAAGAAGGAAAGAGACACTTCAATCATCGAGACCGTGCTAGCTCGCGACCCGGACGACCTCTACCTGCATTACAAACTAATGGAGCAGGCGCGTTTTTGGGGTGACATTGGGCTGGCTGCACGCGCAGCGCCGGCAGCCATGGCAGCCTTTGCCCGCGCGCCCGACAGCGCTTTGGGTCACTGGGCGGGAGAATTGGCGGTGATGGTGGTCGATGGGCTTTCAGGTGGGAAACTCGAAGAGGCGCATATCGCTTTGGAAAAGTTGTGGAAAAGAGTACCCAACTCGCCGGCCATTGCGTATCGGATGGGAGAGTTGCTCGAATCGATGAATCAATGGGCGGCAGCGGCAGGGGCTTTTGAAAAGGCCATCAAAGCGACGGGACCGCTCATCAACACACAACTTCGCACCGTGCGCCCGCTGATGGGTTTAGTAAGAGTGGGGCTAGCCACACAGAATATGGATTCGGCGATCGGCCATCTGAAATCGGCGCAGGCCTTGGAGCCTGGAGATTCCGAGGTGGCATTTACGGTGGGGATTTTGTTGGGGTAGGTGATTTAGCCCTACACTATAAACACTATTCGTTTGGATTTTCGCAGCTCTCTAGTTAATTACATCAAAACTAAATGTTAACGAATAAATCGATCCTGATAACCGGCGGCACAGGTTCCTTCGGGAATACCTTTGTGCCTATGACGCTTGCTAAATACAATCCAGAAAAAATAATCATCCTGTCCCGCGATGAAATGAAGCAGTGGGACATGGCCAAAAAATTTGAGGGTGATCCTCGAGTGCGTTTTTTCATTGGCGACGTGCGGGATAGGGACCGCCTTTACCGCGCGCTCGATGGTGTTGACTACGTGGTTCATGCTGCCGCCACAAAAATTGTTCCAACGGCTGAATACAACCCCTTTGAGTGCGTCAAGACCAATATCAACGGCGCCATGAATTTGATCGACGCATGTATTGACAAGCGCGTCAAGCGGGTTGTTGCACTATCTACGGACAAAGCAAGTAGCCCCATCAATTTGTATGGTGCAACCAAATTGGCTTCCGATAAACTTTTCGTTGCTGGAAATTCTTATTCTGGCGGCCATAAAACTCGATTTTCTGTGGTGCGTTACGGCAACGTTATGGGGTCGCGTGGTTCGGTGATTCCCTTTTTCATGTCGATCAAGGACAAGGGCGTTTTACCAATTACCGACGCGCGGATGACGCGCTTCATGATCTCCTTAGAAGAGGCTGTGCGTTTGGTGTGGCATACCTTTCACGACATGGAGGGTGGGGAAATATATGTCAAGAAAATACCATCCATGAAAGTCACCGACCTGGCTCGCGTGATCGCGCCCCAGGCCAAGCAAGACATGGTCGGAATCCGCCCCGGAGAAAAACTGCACGAACAGATGATTAGCGCCGAAGATTCGCTGTATACCTATGAATACTCGGAGCATTTTAAAATTCTTCCTAACGTTAATGACTGGGCGACTAGCCAAGTTCGGATTAAAGATGGAACCAAGGTGCCCGAAGGATTTATATATTCCAGCGACAATAACCCTGAGTGGATGACCGACGCGCAATTGCAAAATTGGATAGACATCAACCGCGAAAAAATCGGAAATATCTAATGCAAGCCAACATTCCTTACGGTCGTCAAGATATCACTCAATCGGATATCGATGCCGTAGTTGAAGTGTTGCGCTCTGATTATTTAACCCAAGGCCCAGTCGTTCCAAAATTTGAGCAAGCTGTAGCGCAATACTGCGGGGCAGAGCACGCGGTGGCGGTCAATAGTGCCACTTCGGCGCTGCATATAGCTTGTTTAGCTTTGGACTTGGGGCCGGGCGATTTGCTGTGGACATCGCCTATTACCTTTGTGGCGTCGGCTAATTGTGGTCTTTATTGCGGTGCGACGGTTGATTTTGTGGATATCGACCCGCGAACCTATAACCTGTGCCCCATCGCGCTAGAGCGTAAGTTACAAAGCGCAGAAAAAATGGGCTGCTTGCCCAAAGTGCTGGTTGCAGTGCATCTATGCGGTCAGTCCTGCGATATGCAGGCTATTCATGCGTTAGCGCAGCGGTACGGTTTTAAAGTAATTGAGGATGCATCACACGCCATCGGCGGGCGATACCAGGGCCAGCCGATTGGCAACTGCAGGTATAGCGATATCACCGTATTTAGTTTTCATCCGGTCAAAATAATTACGACGGCAGAGGGCGGGATGGCCGTGACCAACAATGCCCATTTGGCCCAACAAATGGTACTTTTGCGCAGCCATGGAATCACCCGAGACCCTGCGCGTATGACCCATGAACCCGATGGGCCTTGGTACTACCAACAAATCGCGCTGGGGTTTAACTACCGGATGACTGAATTGCAGGCCGCACTGGGTGTGAGTCAAATGGATCGCTTGCATACCTATGTCGAGCGGCGCCATGCATTGGCCAAGCGGTACGATGCTTTACTGGCCGACTTGCCAGTAACGACGCCGTGGCAGCATCCAGACAGTTACTCCGGCCTGCATTTGTATGTCATTCGTCTGCAGCTTGACAATATAGGTCTGTCGCATGCTTCAGTATTTAAAGCCTTGCGAGCCCAAGGCATAGAGGTCAATTTGCATTACATCCCGGTATATGCCCACCCCTATTATGAAAAAATGGGGTACAGGTCAGAGGATTTTCCGCAAGCCCAGCGTTATTACGCAGAGGCAATGAGTCTGCCCATGTTTGCAACGTTAAGTGAAGATCAGCAAGACCGCGTCATCGGAGCCCTCCGACAAGTCTGTACATTACCTGTCGACGATGCAAGCATGGCTTTAGTTGAACCCACAAGCATCAAAGGATGATAATGAATCCGTTGGAAACTCTAGACTTGGCGCTTACCGAGTTGCGCAAACAACAACCGATCTATAAGCCTACGGCTTTTTGGTCCGCTGCCAGCGCAGAGATTGCACAAGAGCTGCACTCGTGTGGCGTGGAAAATTTTAGAAATATTCCCATTGCACTAGGGTATTTTGTCCCAAATTTTGGCCCTCCTGCCAGTGGACTAAGCCAAGAGCAAGTCGCGTTACTGACTACGACGCTGCTTGCGCATTCTCCTGAAGAAAAAAAGTCGCGGCAGGTACTGCAGCACCTTTTAACAGGTAAACAACATGCTCTATCCGACTATCGGGTTTTATTAGCCAGTGACAACCAAGCGCAATTGCCTTCTCTCCATCACTTTAACGAAAGTATGTGCGGGCGACCATTGGAGCAATTTGAATTTGGCGGTAAACGTTACAGCCGATCATCTCTCAACTATTTGCTTGGGTTGAGTTTTCTTAAGCGACATTTAGGCAGCGAAGTGCCCAGTACCGTTCTTGAAATCGGGGGGGGATTTGGCACCTTAGGGGAAATATGGGCCAGCTCTGGGGTACCTCATTGGCGGTATATCGGTGTGGATATACCGCCTACACAATTTGTAGCGGATTACTATCTCAAAAGTGTCTTGGGTGCAGATCAAGTGACTGGTTTTGACGAGCTGCTGAACCATAAACAAATAAACATCAGCGAATTAAAGCCCGCGTCGGTCTTATGTTCGTGGCAAATTGAACAGTTGCAAGGTGCAGTTGACCTGTTCGTGAATTTTATTTCTTTCCAAGAAATGGAGCCAGATGTAGTCGCTAACTACCTCCACCATGTCGACCGCCTTCAATCACGATGGGTTCTGCTGCGTAATATGCGAGAAGGCAAGCAGAAGCAACGGGAGGGGCATGTAGGCGTTAAGACGCCGATCCGGTCTGACGACTATTTAAATATGCTGCCCAATTACCGTCTAATTGAAAGCAACGTACATCCCTTCGGGTTCGAGACTGTAGACGGATTTCATTCAGAGCTCCAATTACTCAAGCGCATATAGTATTTATGAGAATTGCAGTCATTCCCGCAAGAGGTGGTAGCAAACGCATTCCGCGAAAAAATATTAAATTGTTTGGCGGTAAACCGATGATTGCCTGGTCTATCGAGGCAGCCAAGAAGAGCGAGTGCTTCGAAAGAATCATTGTGAGCACAGACGACGTTGAAATAGCTGAAGTCGCATTGGCCTATGGTGCGGAAGTGCCGTTTATACGGCCGCCTGAATTATCAAATGACTACGCTGGGACGATACCAGTGATAGCGCATGCCGTAGATTGGCACAACAAACACTTTGGCGTGCCCGCAATAAAAGCTTGCTGTGTTTACGCTACCGCCCCTTTTCTATTCGCAGAAGATCTTCAGCGTGGACTAAATCTTTTGGAGGAGACTGGTGCTGACTATGCGTTTGGGGTGACCAGATACGCATTTCCTATTCAAAGGGCTATTCGGATAAGTGCCAACCGACGCGTTGAAATGTTTCAACCTCAGCACTTCAATACCCGCTCCCAAGATCTGGAAGAAGCGTGGCATGATGCTGGGCAGTTTTATTGGGGAACGACCGACGCTTGGAAGCGTCAGCTTGCAGTTTTTTCAAGTAATTCCGTGCCTGTGGATATTCCTCGAATCAGAGTTCAAGATATTGATACAGAGCAAGATTGGGAATATGCGGAAGTATTACGAAAAGTAATGAATAGCAATGTTATGTAAAAAATTTAAGGAGAATAAAAGTGAGCAATTTTGATGACTCAAAATTTACAACAGTTGATAAGTTGAGAAATTTTCCTAAGTAGGTGAGGCGTCAAGATACCGTCAGGTCTCTCGCTAGATATGAAATATTTAAGAGACAATTAAACATCAAAGGATCGATTATCGAATGTGGCGTGCATCAGGGCGGTGGCTTGCTAGGGTGGGCACATTATACAGCGGCCCTCGAGCCATACAATTATCATCAGGAAATAATTGGATTTGACACATTCGAAGGATTTCCTGAAGTAACTGATGAAGACGGCGCTTCAAAAAATGCACGAGTTAGGGCATTTTCAGAGCGAATTCAAATCGATGTTGAATTAGAGGCTTCAATTGAGGAGTTTAATAGTAATCGATTTTTAAGTAATAAGGAGAAAATAAAACTGATAAAAGGCGATGCCAATGTAACTATTCCACAGTATATTAAATCAAACCCACATTTGATTGTTTCACTTTTATATTTAGATTTCGATAATTACAAACCAACCGTGACTGCAATACAAAACTTTTTGCCGAGGATGCCCAAAGGTTCGATTATTGCTTTTGATGAAGTAAATAATGCCGACTGGCCCGGTGAGACGGCGGCGCTTTTGGAAAACCTAAACCTAAATAACTACAGGCTTGAGTGTATTGAGTATGAGCCAGAAATAGCATTTATTCAGCTGTAAGAGTTCAATCATCAAAATTCTATAATATGGAGAAACTTCAAAAAAAATTATGTCAGTTTTACGGATACACTAACGCTGTATTGATAGGCCGGGCGCGCTCTGGAATTGTTGCATTAGCCGAGGCTATGGGTTTTCGTGGTACGAACGCTATTATTCCATCAAATATCTGTCCTGTCGTCCCGATAACTTTCAACGCAGCAGAAATGATAATGAGATTAGCGCCGGTAAGTGCTATCTCAGGCCTGGCTGGTGATGATGCATTGGTTCAAGCGATGAGTCAATGCCAGGGAGAGCCAGGTTTGGTAATGCCAACGCATTTATATGGTCAATTGATATCTTATCAAAAAACAATAAAATATGCCACCAATAATGGCTGGTTTATTTTAGAAAATGATACATTGTGCGCTGCGCGAATAATTAAGAATAACCGACTTGCTATTGGTGATGCCCTGCTAACTAGTTTTGGCTACGCTAAGACTGCCAGTGCTGGCTTAGGTGGTGCAATTTTGACTGACGATAAATATTTAGCTAAAGAACTTTGCAAAATAATTGACAAATGGCCACCACCCAACAAAGAATCTCTAGAGGTCGAAAAAAATGTCATGATGACTCGAAGATATTTGCGCGAGTTAGGCCGACCTGAATTGGCGGAGGATCTGATGCGAACAGAGCAGTCGCACCTTCGCCATTCTTTCCCTGTCGAATATACCGATGCAGTTATATCAGCGATAGATGGAGTTGAAGCTGATCTTATAAGGAAAGTTGAAATAGTTGACCTTTGGAGTGAGGCGCTGTCCGATTTTGATCAAGTGCTGCGTCCAACAATGATTCCGATGACAGCTCCTTGGCGATTGATTAGAACAGTTGCGGTACCTGAAAAAAGAAATATTCTTGCTCAAGAATTACGAAATTCAGGAGTTGATGTTGGTATTAATTTTCCAGCACTTACGTCTAGTTTTCCAACGCTATTTTCAGAGCAAAAGCATAACGATGCAAATGCTTGGGCGGATTCGGTTGTGAATTTCTGGATTGATGAAAAAATTAATAAAAATAAAATATTAAAATCAGTCAGTATAATTAATAAATTACTGTACTAAAATATTTTAAATAAAAGCTAATTGTATGGAATATAATGTTGCTCTTTGCACAGGTGCAGATTATACAGTAGGGATGGGCCATGCTATAAGAAGTTCTGGTCTACTGAGTCAGTTGAAGTTAAATTTTAATTTGTATGTATTAGGCAAAGGAAATAGCCTAGCCCAATTTTTCCCGAAAAGTATTTGTATCGAAATTGCTGATTGGTCAGAATTTGCATGGGATGCAATAGAAATTCCGCCTCTAGACATTGTATTGGTGGATATGCCATTTTATTATGATGTTAACTGGCCCAGCCTACGAATTCTTGGCACGCCTTTATTGGTCATCGATGATCATGGTGGGTATAAACCTGCCGATATTATAATTAACGGAACTGTTTTATCGGAATATCACAACTATGATGAAAGATGTAATCCAACGGCGATATACAAAGGTCCAATGTATTCTTTGATTCGTCCCGAATTCGCCTCGAAGCCTTGGCAGGGCATTGATAGCAATACGGTAACAATTTTGGTGGGTAGCGGCGTGGAGTCGCGCGATTGGATTATGGCCATTGCGAGGATAGGAGCCAGTCAATTTGACGCGGGAATTGTTCAAATAGTGGTCGGTCGATTATTTGATGGTATCAATGAGTTAGAGGGTATTTGCCGTGAAGGGCGTTTCAAGCTGCATATTGGAGTAGGCGCTGCCTCACTGGCCGAAATGTTTTCAAGTTCAGCCGTAGCATTAGTTACGGCAGGTACAGGGCTTTACGAGGCAGTTGCTTCCGGCATACCAGTGGTTTCCTTTCCGCAGATCCAAGATCTAGTCAAAGAGTCCGCGTGGTTTTCCGAGCGCGGGGCATGTTTGGATTTAACGATTGATTGTCCAGAACCAAAGGATGCTGCTTTAGCTGTAAATTATCTATTAAATGATCGAAATGCGTCTATTTTAATGAATAAGTGCCAGTCCAAATGTTTGGATGGGAGAGGAATGGTAAGAGCTGCGAATATTATTGAAGATATATTATTGGATAAGAAAAAATGATTCTCTCTGGACATCAACCAGTATATCTCCCGGGAATAATATTTTTTAATAAAATGGCTTTGTCCGATATATTTATGTACGTCGGACATGTTCAGTTCAGTCCGAAAAGCTGGCAACAAAGGAACAGGGTTGCGTTAAATGGGCAAGAGCTGTTTTTAACAGTGCCTGTTAGGAAGGCCGATCGATTTGGGCAAGCAATTGATCAGGTCGAATTAGGAGTCGAGCCTTGGCGGCGTAAGCATTTGGGGACCTTAAAGCAAGCCTACAGTAAGCGCCCTTTTTTCAGTTTTTATTACCCCGAGCTTGAATTTGTAATCAATCAACCTTATGATAATTTAGGGCAATTGAATAGAGCTTTGATTTCACTAATAAGGGGTTGGTTAAGTATTGATACAAAAATAGTTGAGAGCTACGATTTCGTTAACATATCTGGCGCAAAGACTGACATGCTAATCGAAATGTGCAAGTCGGTGGGAGCGAGCAAATACTTGTCTAATGAGGGAGCCCGAGCCTACGTTGACGAGGAACAAATGGGTAAATACAATATTCAACATTATTGGCAAAATTTCAGTCATCCTATATATCCCCAAGGAGAAATTTTTCTTCCGGGTATGACGATATTAGACTTAATATTTAACATGGGCGATCAATCTTCCGTAATAGTAAGGTCATCGGGTAGCATATTCAAAGGTAGTATAAACGGATGAAAAATATATTGAGCCAAATCGAAGGGTTAAAGTTTCCAGACGAGATGGTTACTAGATTTTTTTTCAAAAATCAGTTGCACCAGAGGTGTGGCACAGTTCTTGAACTAGGTTGTGGAAATGCAAATAATCTTAGCCTTTTTGCAGCATACGGGTGGGAATGTATTGGCTTAGACATTAGTAGCACACTAATTGATCAAGGAAAATATAATTTTGCAATCCAAGGATACTCGCCTGCGCGCCTTGAAGTCTTGGATTTAAACGAAGCACTTCCAGATTTTGGTCCCATTGATGTGCTATTGATGCCATCTAGCATTTATTATGTACATCCGATTCGTGCCCGTGAAATTATATTGCAAGTAGGTAGTACGCTCCAAAAAAATGGTTTCGTTTTTTGCCGTTTCCGTACACCTGATGACTATCGATACGGCCGAGGCATAAAAATCGGGCCTGACTGCTTCAAATTAAATATTGATGAAACTTCCGAATATGGTTGCGTCAATACCTTTTATCAAGTGGATGCGATGCTGGAGCTTTTGGAGCCATGTCAATTAGCGCCTGATCAGATAAAAATAATGAATCTCTCTTTTGATAACCTAGGCCTTAATGGTAAAATGATTAGCAACCAAGAGGTAATTATGTGGGGTCGTCTTTCGTCCTGATTCTTCACAAATAATATTAAAATTATGAGTAATGATAATTCAGCTTCAATGCATATTGAAAATCGGCCAATTGGATCTAATTCCCCTCCGTATTTAATAGCCGAAATGTCAGCTAATCATAATGGTAAAATTGATACTGCGTTTCGCATTATAGAAGAAGCCAAACTTGCGGGTGCAAATGCTGTAAAGCTTCAAACCTATAAACCAGATACTATCACCTTAAATTGTACGACAGATGAGTTTCAAGTTCATGGCGGACTTTGGGACGGCAGAAACCTTTACGATTTATATCAAGAAGCGCATATGCCCTGGGACTGGCATGCCCCACTTTTTGATTACGCAAAAAAAATAGGCATTACCATTTTCAGCTCCCCCTTCGATCATACGGCAGTAGATTTACTCGAAAGCCTTAACGCGCCGGCTTACAAAATTGCGTCTTTTGAGGCTATCGATTTACCATTGATCCGATACGTCGCCAAGACTCGCAAACCCATGATTATTTCGACAGGCATGGCATCTGTCGAAGAGATTCAGGAGGCAATTGATGCGGCAAGGTCTGCAGGTTGTACGCAGCTTGCTATTTTGCATTGTGTCAGCGGGTATCCTGCTCCCGCATCGGATTACAACTTGCGCACCATTGCAGATATGCGGGAGCGTTTTGGACTTGTTACAGGCCTATCTGATCACACTTTAGATAATACGACCGCCATAACCAGTATCGCCATGGGTGCTTCTATTATTGAGAAGCATTTCACGTTAGATCGGAGCGGCGGTGGTCCAGATGATTCTTTCTCGCTAGAGCCATCTGACCTAGCAGAACTTTGTACAGGTGCAAAGACGGCTTGGGAGGCACTCGGGCGAGTCAGTTATGAACGCCAAGCGAGCGAACTGGCTAATGTTAAGTTTCGCCGTTCTTTGTATTTCGTAAAAGATATGAAAGCAGGGGAGGTAATTACGAAGAACGACATACGCAGTGTACGCCCTGGCTTCGGACTGCCGCCCAAGCACTTTGACGCGATCATTGGCAGGAAACTGACACGGGATGCCGATTACGGAACGGCCGTAAATTGGAATTATTTCATTTGAGGCTCAGCAACTTTATCAATCCATACCGGCCCATTTTTAGCTCAATCAATAACGACTCCACTTACAAGTTGGTTTAAAGTTCGTATATTATGAAGATGTATTTGAAAATAATATGAAAAATAATAGTTTGAAAGAAGAAGTGCCCTTTGGACTTTTGAATTATTGGAGGATGTACAAGTCAAAGGGAATAAAACTACCGATTTATTATTTTTTCGAAGCACATCTTTTTGATATATTACACCGAACCGATACGCACAAATGGCTGCCCAAAGAGTACTTGGATAATGGAGACAGTGCTATTATATATATGGCCTCATGGACAAATGAGGTAAAACGGATTTTTCGATCTCTAAATAATTCAATGGGAGACCAGTTTGAGAAATATACTTTTATTGACGTAGGTTGCGGAAAGGGGAAGGTGGGAATTATTTGGGAGAGTTGTTGCAGAAGCCACGGTAGAAAGCAAGATATCTTTGGCTTGGACTTGGTTGAGGAATTAATACCTATTGCTGAAAGTAATCATCAGAAAATTTTCGGTTCAAAGGGAAAATATCTCGTTCAGGATGCGTCCAAAATAAACCCCGATCAATTCGGCGATAAATTTATATTGTATTTATATAATCCATTTAATGAAAATATTTTAAGTCAAATGATCAGTAACTTCGCTAAGTCCGAGGCAATTATAGTTTACAACAATCCCGTCCACGGTGATTATTTGTTAAACAACGGCTATTCAATACTTTTTAGTAACAATGGGTTTCATGGAAATTTGCATACAAATGTGTATCGGCGCAACATATAAGCAAGTGTTTTTTCATGAGGATCTCCACGATAAAACTTACATGACAATTCGATAATTCCCTCGATAGACCAAAGGTCCCCACAGCAACATTTACCAAGGCTGCATAACCGTTTTAATTTAAGGCCGGTAGAAAATGAGAGAATTAACAGCCAATGCTGAGGTTTACGCGTTAGCAGCCTAACCAGTTCAGATTGCTAGGCCATTACAATTAAGCATAAATCGGAATATTTTTCATATGAATCGTTGCATTGCAGCGCCACTAACTATATATTCACATTTTTCATAGAACTCTATGTTATTTTCATTACATTGGAGCGCTAACTTATAGCAATTATTGTGGCGTGCTATTTCGTACAATGATTCCATAATAATCCGTCCTAGGCCTTCATTTCGGTAGTTAGGATGTGAGACAATATCTTCAATATGACCCATTTTCCCCCCTCTAATTTTTGTTTCTATGGTTAACGAGCCAAAACCGACTACCTTGTAATTATCAGATGCTACAATAGCATGAACGTTAGGTTGACTTTGGTATGTCATCCAAATATTATCATTGGAATCGGGTGGGGGGTAATATTCCGAAATATACTGTAATAAAATAATAACCTCTTCCATGTGATTGCGACTCAGTTGCTCGATTATTATCCTATGTTCAAAGTTCATTGATTTTCCTAGTTATATTTTCGAAGAAAAACGCCCTCTTATGTAGGGGACATGAATAGTTGATAAATTTAAATATAGATGAGTTGGCTGTCAGTGTAAACAAATAAAAATCGTCAGTTTTATAATTGACTAAATTATTAAAGATCTCTTTCAGCTATGATATTTTTAATTAATTTCTAATGTATGTGATATCAGCAATCAACCTTTCCGTCGATTTGTTCTTAACGATCTATTGATTTAACGCCAATAATCACGGCTCAAACAAGAGAACAAGTGGATCGCTAATGTGCTTGTATACGCCAGAGAAATAACCGCAATTGGTTCATTGTTTACCAGATATGCCGCCGGCGAAATACTCGTACTTTCGATACTCGTTGTGATCCATCAAAATTTAATCAATCAAGATTTAAATGAAGATGAAGTTTGCGGAGCTTTAAACCTGAATAGAACAGGAAATCGGAGCGGCTACGATAGAAGAAAAATAAAAATCTAGGAATTTTTTTTCATTATCTGTATCGTCTTTTCGCAAATATAGTTCACATCATCTAGAGTTAACTCATGATAAAGTGGAAAACGAACTAAGCAGTCTGCAAATTTATTACAGTTGATGAAACTGTTGGCATCGACTTCACCCGAGGAGTAACGAATTCCAGTTGGACTGCTATGTAGAGGTACGTAATGTGGCACGGCTAATATGCCCTCATGTTGTAATTCGCAGATTATCTTAGTTCTAAACTCAAGACTCCGTAGAACAAGGTAAAAAATATGAGCATTGCCATCAGCATATTGTGGAATATGGGGGGTACGGAAGTTATAACACTGGCTGTATTGGGATAAAATTTCATTATATTTATTCCATAATTCTAATCTATGCATTTGAATTTTATTATAATTTTCGAATTGACCGAATAAATATGCTGCGAGCAGATCTGCAGGCAAAAAGGAGGATCCCAAGCTAACCCATGTATATTTATCAATTTCTCCTCTAAGAAAAACACTTCGGTTTGTGCCTTTTTCTCTAATTGTCTCAACGCTCGAAAATAAAGACTCATCATTTATAACGATTGCTCCACCCTCGCCACAATTAATATTTTTTGTTTCGTGAAAAGAGAATGTTGAAAGAGCGCCAAAACTTCCAAGAAATCTTCCATTGTATTTTGCCCCTATAGCCTGGGCGGCATCCTCTATTATTGGGATATTGTATTTAGACGACAAATGCATTAGTTTTTCCATGTCGCAGGATATGCCTGCATAATGAACAGGAACTATTGCCTTTGTTTTTTTTGTAATTTTTCTCTCTATTAAAGAAAGGCGGATTCAAGCACGAAGTGCAACTTTGATTAACTGAGGTGAAGGTGGCTGAGAATGTTTAGCATTCAAGGCTTCTTGACCTGCCAGTCGAAGTTGCCCATGAATTACAAACATCTCAGCCAAG
>Ga0214919_10008428_pt1 | contig 13577 bp, 12 predicted proteins | sample LL1503_MetaG_FD_177994 | JGI IMG/M metagenome (GOLD analysis project Ga0214919, IMG submission 177994) | Freshwater microbial communities from Lake Lanier, Atlanta, Georgia, United States - LL-1503 | ecosystem: Environmental > Aquatic > Freshwater > Lake | place: USA: Georgia | collected...
AAGTTCACTCGTATTTTCGCGTCAAAATCTGAAATTTATGCCCCGCGATCACAATCAGCTAATGAATATTGCACGTGGCGGATATGTCTTGCAAGGTGGTGGTACTACTCCGGATTATGCGATTATTGCTACTGGCTCTGAAGTTGAGTTAGCAACTAATGTTGCTGATAAATTAAGAGCACAAGGCAAGACGGTACGTGTTGTTTCTATGCCTTCAACCAATGTGTTCGATCGGCAAGATGCAGTATATCGTAAACAAGTTCTATCTGGTGCTAAGAAAATGGTAGCAATTGAAGCTGGGGTTGCTGATAGCTGGTATAAATATGTGGGAACTGACGGTGTGATTATCGCGATGGATAGCTTTGGTGAGTCTGCTCCCGCTGGAGTATTATTTGCTCATTTTGGATTTACTGTCGATGCAGTTTTGGCGAAGTTAGTAGTATAATAACCTTGATTTATTTGGGTTTAAATAGTATAATCATAGATGAAAATTAACTTTATAAGGAATAAATTATGTCTAAAATTAAAATAGCAATTAATGGATATGGTCGCATTGGTCGTAACGTTCTTCGTGCATTATTTGAGTCAAAACGTACAAATGAATTTGAAATAGTAGCAGTTAATGATTTGGGTGGCGATTTAGATGTTCAAGCATTGATTACACAACGTGACACGGTACAAGGTTATTTCAATCACGAAGTTAAAGTAGTTGATGGTGGTTTGACTATTGATGGACATCTTATTCGTTTTTTAGCGGAACGTGATCCTAAAAATTTACCGTGGAAAGATTTAGAAATTGATGTAGTTATGGAATGTACTGGAGTATTTAACTCTAAAGCCAAAGCCAGCGCACATATTGCCGCTGGTGCTAGACGTGTTGTTTTATCTGCGCCTGGCGATAAAGACGTGGATGCAACAATTGTTTATGGTGTAAATGATAGCGTTTTAAAAGCTGGTATGACTGTAGTGTCAAATGCTTCGTGTACTACTAATGCATTAGCTCCGGTAGCTAAAGTTTTAAATGATAAGATTGGGATTGAACACGGTTTAATGACGACAATTCATGCTTTTACTAATGATCAGGTTTTAACTGATGTTTATCATTCAGATGCTCGTCGTGCTCGTTCTGCTGTTATGTCAATGATTCCAACTAAAACAGGCGCTGCCGCAAACGTTGGTTTAGTTGTTCCTGAACTTTTGGGTAAACTGGATGGTTTAGCTGTGCGTGTACCAACGATTAATGTATCTTTAGTTGATTTGACCTTTACTGCAAAACGTGCAACGACTAAAGAAGAAATCAATTCATTAATAAAAGACGCTTCTGAAGGTGCCTTAAAGGGTATTTTAGCTTATAATGAGCAAAAATTAGTTTCGATAGATTTTAACCATACTAGTGCATCATCAACTTTTGATGCAACACAAACTCGTGTGGATGGTAATTTAGTTAAGATTTTTGCTTGGTATGATAATGAGTGGGGTTTTTCAAACCGCATGTTAGATACTGCTAAGGCATTAGTAAACGCTAAATAATACCAATATTATAATGAATCTGATTTACGTTTATAGTTTAAGAATATATAATGATTTTAAAATGAGGATGCAATGTTAAAAAGACTTTTGGGTTTTTTTTCAAGTAGCATTGCCATTGATTTAGGAACAGCTAATACTCTTGTTTATATGCAAGGAAAAGGTATTATCCTTAATGAGCCATCGATGGTGGCTCTCGCTGTTGATAAAAGTGGCATGGGCAAAAAAATTCTGGCAGTTGGACAGGCGGCTAAAACTATGTTGGGGAAGACTCCCGGACAAATTGAAGTAATTCGCCCGATGAAAGACGGGGTTATTGCCGATTTCAATGTCACTGAACAGATGATTAAATACTTTATTAAAAAAGTAGCCAATCAAAAAAGACTAATGTCAGTTCCGCCGACTATAGTGATTTGTGTACCTTGTGGTTCAACTCAGGTTGAGCGCAGGGCAATCAAAGATTCTGCACTGGCAGCTGGTGCACGACGCGTTGAAATTATTGAGGAGGGCATGGCTGCGGCAATTGGTGCTGGATTACCAGTTGAGTCACCACGTGCTTCGATGGTCGTTGATATTGGTGGTGGAACTACCGAAGTTGGCGTTATTTCACTTGGCGGTTTGGTTTATGCTAACTCAATTCGGGTTGCGGGTGATCGCTTGGATGAAGTTATAACCAATCACATTCGTAGTAAACATGGCTTATTGATTGGTGATGCGACTGCTGAAGAGGTAAAAAAACAAATAGGTTCTGCACATCCAGATGCGGATAATGGTGAAATGGAAATTCGTGGGCGTAGTGTTTATGATGGCTTACCTAAAAAAGTTACTATTTCTTCCAGTGAAATTCGTGGCGCATTGAGTGATGCGCTGGAGCAAATGATTACCGCCGTGAAACAAGCATTAGAATTGACTCCGCCAGAATTATCTGCGGATTTAATGGATTCTGGAATAGTTTTAACCGGAGGAGGAGCATTACTTCGTGGGCTTGCTACTCTGATTTCTCAGGCGACCCATTTAGAGGTTATTATTGCTGAAGATCCTTTGCTTTGTGTTGCGAAAGGTTGTGGCATGGCGCTGGATCACTTAGCGTCAAATAATGTTTATTTAAGTCGCACCAGGTAATGCGCAAATTCAAATTATGGCTTATACTAATTAGTATAGGCCTTATTGCATTTGATAAATACTCTTTTATTAGCAATCTTCGTGATGATGTCGTGATTTGGATGCAAAAGCAAACTTCGCTTTTATTTTACCGCATTCAAAGCTATCCGCGCCTAGTTTTGCTCCATACGACCCAACAACAGGAATTAGCATCTCAAAATGCCCAATTAAAAAAACAAATTGAAGAATACTCATTATTACTAAAGCAAAGTAAAAACCAAACTCAAGATGCGACGGCGGTTAATCAACTTAACCCGAATGGAGTCTATGATGATTTTAATCAGATTGTCGCTAAGGCTATTTTAGATGTGAATTTTTTTGTTAATAATCAAATGCTTATTGATGTTGGAAGTAACAAAGGTTCACAGATTGGGTCTGCGGTAGTTAATCGAGATGGGGTAATTGGTCAGGTTTTTAATGTAAATAGCAATAGTTCTCAGGTGACACTTATTACCAATCCAGAGTTTAAAATCTATGTTGAACAATCAATAACTAAATCCAAAATGTTAGCTCAAGGTAGTGGTAATGGCAATATAATTGTCCGTTATTTGGATAAGAATGACAAAATTCAGGCTGGAGATATTTTAGAAACAACCGGCTTGGATGATGTTTACCCAGCAAGAATTCCTGTTGCTAAAGTAGTTAAAGTTTTCTATGAAAATAACGGATTTAATAGTGCATTATGCGTGCCTGTTGTAGATTTCCATCAATTACAATATGTTTTGGTACTAAAATATGATAGTAAATAACTTACGCTTAGTAATATTTTGTATCGTCTTGGTTTTTGCTCAGTTTCTGATTAATAATCTAACTATATTTTATGTTGATATTTTGGCGATCCTTCTAGTTTGCCTGTTAATGGGCGGTAACTATAGTTGGATGCAGTTAATTATATTAAGTTTATTAGCTGATTTATTTGGACATTGGTATTTGGGGAGTCACTTGCTGGCAATTACTATACTGAGTATCTTCAGTGCCAAATTCACCAGTTTTTATCGGGTTAGTAATTGGCTACCACGAACGATAATGGCGAATATATTTTTCTCCATTTTGCTACTTATTATCTATTTGATTGATATGATTGTCGGCAAGGTATTTACCTCCTTAGGTAGTTTAGTTTTTGAAATTGTGGTATTGATGCCGCTTATTCAGTTCATTTTACAAAAATTTGTTAATCTGCGTTCTTCTGATATCATTTTCTATGACTAAATCACGAATAATTGCTGCCTATCTTTTTGTCTTAATTGGGATTGCTATTCTCTATGCTCGTTATGCTTATTTGCAGATCTCTGATCATAAAGAGTTGTTAATTAAAGCGGTAGATAATTATTCTTCAATCGTAGCAACGCAGCCAGTACGCGGTGGAATTATTGACCGTGAAAGCGTTGTTCTGGCAGATAATCGAGTATCCTATGCCGTAGCTATTTTACCAAAAGATGCTAAAAGCGTTGAATCAACCTTTAGCCAACTAGAAAGCCAGATCAATTTAACAGGGTTTGATAAAAAGAAATATTATAAACAATTAAAGCAGGCAAAAAATTTTGATTGGGTCATTATTAAAGATGATTTATCCAATACCGAAGTAGCTAATTTAACCGCGCATAATTATCTATTTCCTGAATTAAATGTTTTTGCACATACCAAACGTTATTATCCTTTCTCTGATCTTTATGCACACAGTATTGGCTATGTTGGGCGAGTGAGCCAGAAAGATAAAAAGAAGCTTGGTTTAGGTGGCGTATTAAAAAATTATCTTGCAAATGACTATATCGGTAAAAGTGGTCTTGAGCAGCAGTACGAATCTATGATGCGCGGCTCAATTGGTAAAAAAATCATTCGCACCGATGCGTTTGGCAATGAGGTTGGCTTAATTAGCAATACTCCGGCAGTCGATGGCTATACCTTGCAGCTAACGATTGACAATAGCTTGCAACAAAAGGCATCTCAGCTGTTGGGAGATCATAAAGGCGCAATTGTTGCGCTTGACCCACAAACTGGTGGTGTTTTAGTTTTTGTTTCTAAACCATCCTATGATGCCAATTTATTCTTAGATGGAATCACTCCTAATGACTGGGATGAGCTTCAGCAAGATAAAGGAAATCCATTATTAAATCGTACCATTCAGGGTACTTATCCACCTGGCTCAACCTTTAAACCTTTTTTGGCAGCGGCAGCACTCTATTTGGGTGTTCGTAATGCTAACTACCGCTTTCATGATGTAGGGTTTTTTACTTTACCGGGTTCTTCACACCGCTTTCGTAATAGCGGTAATGAAGTACTAGGTACTATTGGAATCGTTGATGCAGTGACTCATTCTTCAGATGCGTTTTTTTATAAGCTTGGCTTGGACATGGGGATTGACCGGATGGATAAAACCTTACCATTCTTTGGCTTAGGAAGTAAGACTGGGATTGACTTACCACAGGAGAATAGTGGGCTATTGCCATCGCGTGCATGGAAAGCTAAACGTTTTGCCAAAGATCCATATCAAAGAAGCTGGTTACCTGCAGATAGTGTTACCATGGGGATAGGGCAAGGATTCAATCACTATACACCGTTGCAAATGGCTTATGCGACTAGCATCCTAGCTGATGATGGTGTGGCACATCGTCCGCATTTATTAAATCGTGTTTTAAATAAAAGTGGGGCTGTAGTCAGTACTTATCAGGAATCAGCTGTGAAAATTCCAATAAGTAAAGCAGATTTAGATTTAGTTAAACTTGGGATGCAGCGGGTAATGCAAATTGGTACAGGATCTAAAATTGGTGCTGGAACTAAATACACTATGGCGGGCAAAACTGGAACGGCTCAGGTGGTTGCGTTACAACAGAATTCACGTAAATCTAAATTTAGTGGTAGTCAATATAAAGACCATTCATGGTTTATTGCTTTTGCCCCTGTTGAAAATCCTAAAATTGCGATAGCCGTAGTAGTTGAAAATGGTGGTTGGGGTGCCAGTGCCGCAGGCCCGATTGTGCGCCAGATTTTTGATAGTTATTTGTTAGCCTCAGAAAGTAGCGTTATAGAGTCACAAGTTCGTTATAAACGTTTTAAACCAGCTGCTTCATCTAGTCCATCAGTACCTGCTGTTACAGATGAAGCAGATGATTTAAGTTCTGATGTAGACAATGATGATGTTGGAGGTAATACTGATGATTCAACAGCAACAAGCGAGTAAGCTTCGCCAATTCTGGCAGTATTTGCTAAACTTTGATTATCTTTTAATATTATTATTGCTATGTTTATTTGTAATCAATGGCTTCATCCAGTACTCCGCCAACGATCAAGTAATGACCAGAATGTATAATGATGGTGTCTATCTTGGTATTTCTTTTATTATTATGCTAGTCGTAGCAGGGGTTCATATTAACCGGATTCGTTCTTTTGCGCTGCCGTTATATATCATTTCGTTAATCCTGATTGCGTTGGTTTTAGTCATTGGAGTCAAGGTTAATGGAGCGCGTCGCTGGCTTAATCTTGGCCTCAGGATTCAACCCTCTGAACTATGTAAATTATCGGTGCCACTATTAGTTGCATACGTTCTATCGTTTAAAGATCATGCTCTTAGCTACAAAGATTATATTTTGGGTTTTGTGATTATTGCTATTCCATTTGCTTTGATTGCCAAGCAACCTGATTTGGGTACGGGGATTTTAGTTTTTTCTGCGGGTTTTTTTGTGTTGTTTTTTGCTGGATTGCCGTGGAAAGTAATGATTATTAGTTTGATATCTATTATAGCATCTAGTCCGCTGATCTGGGGCTTATTGAAAGATTATCAGAAACATCGGATTTTAACTTTGATTGATCCGCAGTCAGATCCTTTGGGCAAAGGTTATCATATTATTCAGGGGGTAATTGCGATTGGATCTGGTGGTTTGCACGGTCAGGGATATTTACATGGTAGTCAGGTTCATCTGAATTTTATTCCTGAGAAACATACTGATTTTGTGGTAACGGTATTGGCTGAAGAGTTTGGTTATATTGGAGTTGGGATAATTTTAGCTCTTTACCTCTTGATTGCACTGCGCGGTTTACGAATAACCCGTCTGGCACAAGATCGTTTTTCGCAAACTATGGCTGGGAGCATTACTCTTTCTTTCATTTTATATGTTCTGATTAATATGGGTATGGTAAGTGGCATTTTTCCGGTAGTTGGTGTGCCATTACCTTTGATTAGTTATGGTGGTACTGCCACGATTGTAATTATGATTGGTTTTGGGATTTTATTGTCGATAGATCATCGCCGGCGTTATCATCCACTTAAATAGCTTAGGATGATAAATCTGCTTGGGTATTATAGCTTCGCATTGCCAGCTGCAGGTCTTCCCAGGTATCTTTTTTAGCACTAGGGGTTCTCAGTAGGTATGATGGGTGGTAGGTAGCAATTAACGGAATATCCTGATAATGATGTAGCTTGCCACGGAGTTTACCAACGGCTAGTTCAGTATCTAATAGAGTCTGCACCGCATAACGCCCAAGCGTAATAATTATCTGTGGTTTAACTAGGTTAATTTGTTGTAACAAATAATTTTTACACGAGCTTATTTCTTCTGGCTCTGGGTTACGATTGCGTGGTGGACGACATTTAATCACGTTGGCAATATAAACATCATTTTCTGTATTTAATTTCATAGCTGCAATCATTTTATCTAAGAGCTGACCTGATGCTCCGACAAATGGGCGTCCTTGTAAATCCTCCTGCTCACCCGGACCTTCTCCAATAAACATCCACTTGGCATTGCGATTTCCTCGTTCTAAGACAGTTTGAGTACGATTTTCGCAAAGCTTACAGTTTTCACAGATACTTACTTTATGAGCAAGTTGTTCCCAATTCATATTTTCGAGTGTATTTGCCATTGTCGGTTGTGGGTTATTGGTTACCAATGGGGGTGGTGTGTATGGCTTAGCTGCTTCTCTTGGGGCTACTGGCGCTTTTTGATTTAGAGTTACAACAGGTGGTATGCTTGTTCGAATAACTTCTGCTGACAATGTTTGTGACTGTTGAGCTAATGGCATCGTTATTTGACGAAGTTGTGGTAGTGGAATTCCGCTATTTTGACATAACGCCGTTAATTTAACCGAATCAACTTGCCATAAATTACCAATTAATAAATCTAGAGTATTTTTTTGCATATCCCATCTTCCCCTCAGTTTGACGATATTATACTATAGCTGAATATAGCTTCTCATTTATGATTGTACGGGGTTTAAGTTTGAGGATATAATAAGGGGTATTATTATATATATTGTGAGTATAGTTTTCTATAATCTAAAGGAGTAGCGGTGAATTTCTATAACTTAATTAAAGAGCATAAGCTAGGTGGTTTATTACTAAGTGGTAATTTTGGCTTAGAAAAAGAAAATGTTCGCACCGACATGAGTGGTAATCTGGCATTAACGCCTCATCCTGAAGTATTTGGTGATAAAGCCAAGCATCCATACATTACGACTGATTTTGCCGAGTCCCAAGTTGAGATGGTTACACCACCGTTTAATTCACCAGCTGCTGCGCTAAAGTTTATGGAAGCTCTTCATGATTTGGTATCGCTAGAACTAAAAGATGAGGTTTTATGGCCGTATTCACTACCACCGCGTTTACCTAATGATGATAATTTAATTAAAGAAGCTCAGTTTGAAGATCCTGAGATTACTGAATATCGTGAATATTTAGCGCACAAATACGGTAAACGCAAACAGCTTTTATCAGGAGTACACTTTAATTTTTCCTTTAGTGATAAATTTCTAAAATTGATGTATTGTGCCAATCCAGATAATCTATCTTTTCGTGAGTTTCGCGACCAGGTTTACCTTAAAGTAGCACGTTATTACTTAAAGTTTTGCTGGTTAGTGATCCATTTGACTGGTGCTAATTCAGTTGCGCACGAATCTTATATTGCGTGTAGTAAACGTGAAAAACAAAAATTAACTGAAGATAGTTATAATTTTAAAGGTGCAAACTCTTTTCGTAACGGGATCAGCGGTTATCGTAATTTAGAATATTTCTATGTATCCTATAACTCACTTTATGATTATATTGCGGATATTAAACATGCAATTGCCGACGGACATATTATTGCAGCTAAAGAATATTATTCACAATTACGCCTCAAAGGAACGAGCAAGAGTGGTGTCTTGGATGATCTTTACAATAACGGGATTAACTATGTTGAAATAAGAACATTGGATTTGAACCCCTTAACCAAAGTTGGCATTACGCAAGATTCTCTGGACCTAATACATTTATTATTAGTTTATTCTTTGGCTGCGCCAGATTTTTGGATGAGTGATGAAGAATATCGTTTAGCAAACGAAAATCAGATTTTGGCAGCAGACTCTGATCGAGGCGAAGAAATTCGTCTGCATTTTTCGAGTAGTGAAACACGCAATCTTAAAGAACGCGGAGTTGAAGTTTTAGATGAGGTTTATTCTACTTTGCATGCTTTGGGTGTGGCGGAAGATAGCCTTGCGGTATTGAAACGTTATAAAGAAATTTTGATTGCGGATAAACCCAGTTATGCCTGTCAAGTAGTAAAATCAGTAATAAAGCATGGTTATAGCGACTACTTTATGACGCAGGCTACTAACTACTTGGAACTAAGCAAACAGACCTATTATAAATTTTGTGGCTTTGAAGACTTGGAGTTATCGACCCAGATTTTGCTTAAAGAATCGATTAAGCGTGGAGTAAAATTTAATTTTTTGGATCGGCAAGATAATTTTATTGAGTTAAGCAATAATGGTAATCGCGAAGTTATTAAACAGGCAACCAAAACTTCATTGGATAATTATGCGACGATTTTGGCTATGGGCAATAAAGTTGTTACCAAGGAGCTGGTTGCACGAAGCAAAGTCGTTGTTCCAAATGGTGAAAGCTACTCTGATATGCAAACAGCGCTGATTGATTATCCGCTATTTTGTGATAAAGCAATCGTTATTAAACCTAATTCAACTAATTATGGCTTGGGTATCACAATATTTAAAGCTGGGTTTGAACTAGCTGAGTATCAGCGCGCCTTGGAGATTGCCTTTGGACATGATCGTAAGGTTTTGGTTGAAGATTTTGTGGCAGGCAAAGAATATCGTTTCTTTGTGATCGAAGGGCAAACCGTTGCGATACTTCACCGTGAGCCAGCAAATGTAATTGCTGATGGCGTGAAGAGTATCCGTGAGTTAGTTGTGGCAAAGAATCAAGATCCATTACGTGGGTTTGGCTATGTTACACCGCTGGAAAAAATTCGACTCGGTGAAGCTGAAGCAATGTTTTTAGCACAGCAAAAGCTTGATTTTGAAGCTATACCGAGTGCCGGGCAAAAAATTTATCTACGTGAAAATTCAAATATCTCAACCGGAGGGGACTCTTTAGATTTTACCGATGTAATTCCTAAAGCCTATAAGCGAATTGCGGTAAAAGCGGCTGCTAGTGTCGGAGCTTTGATTTGCGGGGTTGATATGATGATTCGTGATATTAAGAACCCCTACCCGGAGAATAATTACGCAGTAATTGAGCTGAATTTTAATCCGGCGATTCATATTCATACCTATCCATATCAGGGTAAAGACCGTAAAATTGCTAAACGGATTTTGAAAGCTTTGCGCTTACTCGAAAGAGCGTGATTAGGGTGTTGAAGTAGTCAAGTTTTGCTTAGCGGAGAGTTTTTTTGCTCTCCCAATCAATAATCGTGGATGGTTTTTTCGCGAAATTAGTTGCTCCTGAGAGTACCATTAGCTGTTTGCCAAATTGACGCACGCATTCGCGATAAGTTTTGATTGATTGATGTCCTGATTTATTGGCCGAGGTTGAAACCAATGGCATATGTAACGCACAAGTTAGCTGTTTAACTAGTTTATGGCGCGTAACCCGTACTGCGATTTTGCGGTGTGAGCCAATTAAGTTACGTGGAATCTGGCGGCTAACCGGCAAAATAATACTATAGAAACCTGGCCAATACTGCGTAAGCTGGGGTTTTTCAGTTGAGTTTAATGGTTTAATAACTTTTTGCAGCTGGGCTACACCACCTGCAATGACTATCATTCCTTTGGCTTTGTTGCGCCCTTTGAGCCGAATTATTTTGTTAATGGCGGAGTAGTTAAACGGATCACAGCCAAATCCATAGCAAGATTCGGTAGGGTAGGCAACTACGCCACCATTACGTAAATGGCGCTTGATTTGTCTGAGTTTAGCCGGGCTGTAGTAACGCATGTTTTTTTAATATAGTCTCTGTTTAGGTCTGCGCTGGATCAATACATAAAATGCGCCAACTGCCACCAGTACATATCCCCACATACTAAGCAATGGTCCACTAAAACCAAATACTTTCCAGTTCACCATCGCACATTCGGCAGTGCCACTTAAAATTGTGTTAATGAATCCGCTTAGTGGTATTTTTTTAAATAAAATATCTAATGGCATACCACATGAAGCTGGCCATTGATCCGGTGGTAAACTTTGTAGCCAGACATGATGGTAAGCGGTTTTAACTCCAAATAATGCAATAGCAAGTAATAGGATTCCGTAAATACGATTACCAAAGCCTTTGCAATTGTTAATTAATGCAATAAGACTAAGTAGCCCGAGAAAACCGTAGATAATTCTTTGTGCAATGCATAGTGGGCACGGTTGTGCGCCGTTGTAGATTTGTGAATAAAAAGCATATCCTATTGAAGATGCGCAAAATATAAAAATCAGTGCAAATGTCAGACGAGGAGAAATTATTCGAAATAAATTTGTTAGCATATGTTACAACCCTTTACAATATCGTCAGGTAATTGCTTGGACTATCCCGCAATTCAAAGTTCTAAGTAAAAACGAGTAATTATAACCTATTTGGAGTATTTATGCGAACTGTGTTCTACATCTCTGATCAAACTGGTATTACCACCGAAAAGCTTGGGGCTGCATTATTAGGCAAATTCCCACAGATTGAATTCCGTAAAGAAAGTTTTCCGTTCGTCGATACATCTTCTAAAATAAGTCAGGCGTTAATTCGGGTCAAAAACCGTTTTTTAACCGATGGTGTAAAACCAATTATTGTTTCCAGTGTAATTACGCCAAATTTGCGTAAACTTTTGGACGTGGATTATGCCTTAACCCTTGACTTTTTTGATGCTTTTATTGGCAGGATGGAAGCAGAACTTGGTTGCCCGGCAACGCTGGAAATTAGTAAGGTTCATGGAATTGGTGATGAAGATAAGTACAACCATCGGATTGATGCGATTCATTATTCCTTAGATAATGATGATGGTGTAAGCAGCAAGCACTATGATGAGGCTGATATTATTATTATCGGTGTTTCGCGAGTGGGGAAAACCCCAACCAGCATTTATCTGTCGGTTAATTATGGTATCAAAGTTGCCAACTATCCATTAGCTGAAGCAGATTTACAAAGCGATCATTTGCCTAAAGCACTGGTTCCCTACCATCACAAGCTATTTGGTTTGAGTATTGAAACCGAGCGCTTACATACTATCCGGAGTCATCGTTTACCAAATAGTAAATACGCACAGTTAAATACCTGTGTTAATGAGATTCAGGCGGCCGAACGCATTATGAATCATTGTGGCGTACCTTTTCTGAACACAAGCCATAAATCGATTGAAGAAATATCCGTCGCTATTATGCAGCTAGTGCGAATTAAACGCCAGTTTTAAGTGTAAGCTAGTAGGTGTAGTATATACCTCTAGTTTAGAAAGATAATTGAGTGCGACACACATTTTCAAAAACAACCATGTATAAGCCACAAACAGTATTATCATTCCTATGGTCTGTCATCAAACCATATAAATGGTGGTATTTATTGATGATGCAGGCGCCATTTGCTAATGCAATTTTCCCATTAATATACAATTATGCAATCAAATTATTGATAGATTTATTCACTGTAAAATCACAAATTACGTTACATTTAGCTATTTACCCTATCATCTTGTTTATTGGTATCAATGCTTGGCTAGAAATTTGCTGGCGGCTTCATAATTTTGCTGCATGGAAATCCATGCCATACATAATGCAAAGCGTGATGCACAAAGTTTATAATTATGTTTCAAATCACTCATATCGGTTTTTTCAAAATAACTTAACTGGAACAATCACAAGTAAAGTGAAAGGCATCAATGATGGGTGTCAACAGCTACATAATGCACTTGAATATCAAGTTAGCAAACCTGTTCTGACGACTATTGTTAGTGGCATTGGACTTGCTTGTGTTAATTGGAAAATATTTTTGATAGTTATAATTTTTGCCATTATTCAAGGGGTAGTTTCTATATTTTTTGGTAAAAAGCTTAATTTCATAGAGAAAACAAAAGAGAATGCTTGGCATAAAATAGTTGGTTATATGGCTGATAATATTTCAAATATTTTTACTGTTTGTTCCTATGCAAAAAAACAATATGAGGAACATCAAATAAATGAACAATATGAAAAAAAATATAAACCTCTCGCATTACAATGGTGCAAGATAGATTTTATTATGTCTTGCTTACAAGCAGCGATATATTTGATATTCATGGCATTATTATTTATTTATATGATTTATCTTAAGAATAGTGGCGATATTAGTGTAGGCGATATTGCGTTTATTATGGCTATGGCATATGTTTTCATTGATAATATGTGGGCGGCTATAAATGCAATAAAAGATTTTTCACACATGGTTGCGCGGTTTAGATCTTCATTTTCAATTATGCAAATCCCTCAAGAGATTATTGATATACCTCATCCAATAAAATTAAAGGTATCTGCCGGTGAAATCATTTTTAATAATCTAGTTACTGCTCAGCCTCCTATAGGCTAAGCTAAATTTATACAATCACTAAATTGTAATCCAATGGATTTAAAATTACCCGTTTCAGGCTATCCAAAATATCCAGACCTTGCTTTTTCATCGTTG
>Ga0214919_10008429_pt1 | contig 13577 bp, 15 predicted proteins | sample LL1503_MetaG_FD_177994 | JGI IMG/M metagenome (GOLD analysis project Ga0214919, IMG submission 177994) | Freshwater microbial communities from Lake Lanier, Atlanta, Georgia, United States - LL-1503 | ecosystem: Environmental > Aquatic > Freshwater > Lake | place: USA: Georgia | collected...
AGCCAACTTACGCCTTATCGAATACCTCATGGGCAAGATGAAACTCCCTATGAGCAAAACGTTTACCAACCTCGAGCATTACGGTAACACTGCAGATGCTTCGCAGGCGATTGCGTTGTGCGATGCTGTCACGGCCGGCTTGCTCAAGCGAGACGATCTTGTTGTAATCTCCGGCGTGGGTGCTGGTTTCACTTTTGGTTCGACAGTGTTGAGGTGGTACTAATTATTTATGCCGTATCAACCTGGCGACTTCAGCCCAAATAACTTCACGTTAGATCAGGTGTCCGTTGGGCAAATCTTCGAGCTTGTTCACACCGTGACACTTGCCGACGTCAAAGCATTTGCAATTCTCACCGGCGATTACAATCCCGTTCACGTAGACGCTGATTTCGCTAAGCGCACTCTGTATGGCAAGCAAGTTGTTCACGGCATGCTAACTGCATCGTTCATATCGACAATGATTGGCATGCTAATCCCCGGCCCTGGTGCACTCTGGACGTCGCAGACGATTGAATTCCTAAGCCCCACTTTTATCGGCGACGTTATCACCGTTGTCGCAAAAGTTAAAGCAAAGTCAAACGCGACTCGCATGCTCTCGCTTGAGATGAGTATTTACAATCAGAACAAAACAAAACTGATCACAGGCGATTCTACGGTTCGTATGCTCGAAATCGCCGATGAAAAAAAAAAGGAACTCCTCGCTATGAATGAAACTGGCAAGGTCACAGAACCGAGAGTGATTTTGATCACAGGGGGAAGCCGAGGGATTGGTGCCGCCACTGCGACATTGCTCGCTTCAAAGGGACACGCGGTTGTGGTTAGTTACGTGATGGCAGAGAAAGAAGCCCAGGCTCTCGTAAAAAGAATCACCGAAGTTAATGGACGCATCGTAGCCGTCAAAGGGGATATTGCGCGTGAAGCCGAAGTAGCAAGGCTTTTTAAGACCGCCGAAGAGAAATTTGGCCCAGTTCAGGCCGTCGTGCATTGCGCTGCGCCCAACCCGATTCCGCAAACTTTCGATTCGCTCGACTGGCAAACCTTTCAAAAGCACGTCGACACTCAAATTCAGGGGGCATTTCATTGCGCAAAGCATGCGCTCCCGAAAATGACTGCATCGGGCTCGGGAGCTTTCGTTTTTTTGAGTTCTATTTTTGCCGATGGAGTTCCGCCGGGTCAGCTGACGGCTTATGTCACTGTTAAGGCCGGTTTGGCTGCCATGGCGCGCTCGTTGGCAGTGGAATATGGCCCCAAAGGAATTCGAGTTAATGTCGTATCGCCAGGCATGACCCAAACAGAAATGATCTCGAACATACCCGATAAAGCGAAGATGTTGGCAAAGATGAACACACCTTTGCGCCGTCTCGCCGACGCCGACGACATCGCAGCCACTATCGATTTTTTGCTAAGTCCCGCAGCTAGACACATCACCGGCGAAAACATCCGTGTGTGCGGCGGCGTCGTAATGTGATTTAGAAAAAGCTTTGAGCAAGACCACTGTCTGCGCGAACTTGCTTGGAAATACATTCCAGCTGTGGCGCACACAAGCACAGCAAAGGCACCGACCAACTGCCTTAAAGCGAACTGTGTCCCAGTGAGCCCGGCTAAGATTCTTACGCGTGGTTGCCTATGGTAGTAAGTTTGTATATTGCTCATAGAATCTTACATCGGTTCGCTTGGATACTCCAACGACGAAGTAAACAAGCGCGTACGGAGACGATGAACTTTAGACATACCTTTGAGCGCCAGAGCGCGATAAAGGCTCAAGAAATTTTTATACGGTGGCGGGGTTTTCCTTACGAAGGGATGCTCTACCCAACCTGTGTTCTAGCCCTTCATTTCGAGCTCGATTCTGACGCCCGAATATTGCTAAAGAAGTGAAGAAAAAATTCTAAAAAAGATTCTGGCCCACGATTTTGTTTGAAGCCTTAATCAAAAAATGATATCCGTTATGCCAACCGAAACGTCTATTCCTCAAAATAATGTAACCGCCTCTAGCGGACTTTCCAACCTCCGTACGAAAAATATTGAGCTTCTGAAGATCATCGACTTGATTTCCCGGCAGAACCCATTACAGAAAAAGCGTATACATAAGTTTTTGCAAGGACAGAATCAAGAGTATTGGGACTTTGCCGAAAACCTGAGTTCGGTTTTGAACCACAGTTTTCTTGCCGACGACAAAAGCCGTCGCCAAGCGGCCGCAGCCTACAACAAAATGTGCATGGACTTTTTGAAGGAGCAGATTCGCTTTCGTAAAACCGGCGTGTACCGAATCGACGATGCAAGTGTTGCGGTAGAACAAGTCTACGGCGATATGAGCATCATGCGTTATTACATGGTGGGCCTGCTCATCTCGTACCTTTTCTGGCCGAACCATTACGAACTCTTTCGTTTTTTTAAAAATAACCTTCCATCCCCTGCAAAGATAAAATCATATTTGGAAGTTGGCGTGGGGCACGGCCTTTTCACATCGAACATGCTCAAACGTTATCCTGGAATAGATGCCAAAGCTGTAGATATCAGCGAGACGTCCATTCGCACCGCAAAAGAAATTTTAAAAACATTCCAAGTTGACACAAACGATATAGAATTCATTTGTTGCGATTACCTTTCGTTGAATTTTCAAGAAAGCGGATTTGACTTCATCATCATGGGCGAAGTGCTCGAACACGTGAACAACGCGCCAGACTTTATGGTGCGCACCAAGAAACTTTTGAATAGGGGCGGCTCGATTTATCTTTCGACGTGTGCCAATAGCCCTGCGCTTGACCACGTTTACCATTTCAAATCGGCAGATGAAATTCGCGACCTTATCACCTCGCACGGTTTTAAGATTGTGAAAGACCTCGCACTACCAGCAGAAGATGTTCCAGCAGAACGCTGGGCTGCCGAGCTCACAACCATCAACTATTGTGCGCTTCTCGAGCATACTGAAACATGATCAACGACGATGTTTTAAACGCAATAGCGCGTGTCAGAGTTGAACCGACCTATGTCGCTTACAGCGCTCTCGCAAACCTTGCCGAAACGGCTGGAGAGCAGGGCTTCGAACCCTACCGGATTGCGGTATTACGAAACTTTACAATTGAACCGCTGATTCCTGTTATCAAGGGCGAAGCTGTTCGTTTGGGCCTTGCTCCCGATGTTTATATTGCCGACTTCGATGCAATTGCCGAATCGGTACTGAACTCATCAAGTCAACTTTACAAACACAAACCAGATATTATTTTACTTGCCCAGTGGGCCGAGACTGTGTCCCCTTTGCTTATGGCCAAGTTTTTAACTATTTCGAAAGAACAGGTCGAAAAAGAAGTTACACGCATTGTCGATACTATGGAAAGTTGGCTTCGCGCCATTCGTTCAAACTGTGGTGCTCCGGTTCTTGTTAACAACTTCCCTTTGCCGAACATCGTAACGCTTGGGATTCTTGATTATCAATCGGAAAGTCATCAACTACACACCGTTTTGATGCTGAACAATGCGCTTCTGAAAATGTCGAAGAACTTTTCGGACGTTTACTGGGTTGACATCCTGAGTTTGTTCGCACGAGTGGGATATGCCACGGCCGTCGACGAGCGAAACTGGCAGGCCGCGCGCGCACCCATTAGTAAACATGCGCTTCTTCCACTCGGACTTGAATACGCGAAATTCATTCGCGCCCTGCGCGGCAAAACCAGAAAGTGCCTTGTGCTCGACTGCGACAACACTCTTTGGGGTGGTGTCGTGGGGGAAGACGGGCTCGACGGTATCAAACTTGGGAATACGCACCCTGGCTCGTCGTTTGTGGCGTTTCAACAAGAGTGCCTAAACCTATATAACCGCGGCGTCATCTTAGCTCTGTGCAGCAAAAACAACGAAGCCGACGTATTCGAAGTTTTCCAAAAGCACCCCGGCAGCGTGCTCAAAGAACATCACTTTACAGCGTGGCAAATCAACTGGGACGACAAGGCGACAAACCTTACGCGCATTGCCGAAAAACTCAATATTGGAATCGACAGCCTTGTATTTGTTGATGACAGCGCCTTTGAATGCGATTGGGTTCGCAAGCAACTGCCGCAAGTTGAGGTCGTTAACCTCACAAAAGAAATCCATCACTATCGCAAAGAACTAATGCTTTCGGGGTACTTCGATTCGCTCACGTTCTCGAGCGAAGACAAGAAACGCAGCCAGATGTACGTCAGCGACAATCAGCGCAAGCAGTTGCTTAAGACAGCCTCGTCGTTCGAAGATTATTTGAATGGACTCGGTCTTCAAGCCGAAATCGGGCGACCTGACAAAAGTGATGTGCCTCGTGTTTCGCAACTTACGCAAAAGACCAATCAGTTTAACGTCACTACGCGCCGTTATACCGAGGGCGAAATCGAGCGCTTTATGGCTTCGGACGACGCCGAGGTGTATTTTCTAAAGCTTTCCGATCGCGTCTCAGACCTCGGGCTGATTGGCGTGGCCATCGTTCAGTACAAATATGGCGTTGCCGACGTCGATTCCCTGATGATGTCCTGCCGAGCATTGGGACGTGGCGCCGAAGAAACGCTTATGAGCCTCATTTACAAACGAGCCAAACATCGCGGCTGCAAAAAGCTTGTTGGTACCTACCTGAAGTCGAAAAAGAATGCTCTAGTTGCCGATTTTTACTCGAAACATGACTTTAAGCTAGTGGAAGAAAGCCCAGAAGGCACCAAATGGGAGCATTCCATTGAAAGCCAGATGGTAAAAGATTATCCAAAGTGGATAGCGGTAAAAGAAACTGATGTGTATTGAAAGCTAAGCGTATGAATTTCACTGAAGTTAAACTTAAAAAAGTACTCGCAGATGTTTTTAAAATCGAGGTAACTTCCGTCAACGAAGACACCTCTGTTGACACAGTCGAACGATGGGACTCACTCAACCATCTCAATCTGATTCTGGCGCTCGAATCTGAGTTCGACGTTTCGTTCAGCGAAGAGCAGTCAGTTGAAATTATGAATTACCCGCTAATCAAGATGGTTCTGCTAGAACACGGCGTGAAGTTCCAATGATCCAAACAAACACACGAGCACTCGAAGCCGTACTTGCGCGCATTAGTTCGCATGGCGGCAAGCCTGCACTGTTCTGGCAAGGCAAGGAGTTCAGCTACGCTGATTTTTCGCTGATGATCGAAGCGTGGATTGCTAAGCTTGGCGAGGATGGAATCGGGCTCGGCTGTGTGGTTGGTTACAAGGGTGACTTCTCACCTCAGACGTGCGCACTCATATTTGCACTGATGAAAGTCGGAGCCATTTTGGTTCCCTTTACAAGTGAAGTCTCGGCAGAGATGAGTTTCTTTATTGAAATCGCCGGCGTACAATTTTTGTACGACTTTAACGAAAAAGACTTTCACACACTTTCCAAGTTCCCTAAAAACGCCCCCCCCGACTTGGTTGCGATGTTCTCAGAGCGCAAGCGTCCCGGACTTATCGTTTTCACTTCTGGCTCCACTGGAAAACCGAAAGGCATTTTGCACGACTGCGAAATGGTGATGCGCAAGTTCGAAAAACCTCGCCAGGCTTGGCGGACGATTCTATTTCTTCTGATGGACCATTTTGGTGGGTTCAATACTTTCCTAGCAACGTTTGCGAATGGCGGTGTGGGCATTTGCCCCGAGAGCCGTTCGGTAAATGCGGTGGCAAAAGCAATTTCGGACGCTAAGGCGTCGTTACTGCCTGCAACGCCGACATTTCTTAATTTAATTATCGCAAACCAGGCGTATCGTACGCACGACATCACCTCGGTACAACTGATCACCTATGGCACTGAATTGATGCACGCCACAACATTGCAAAAATGCCTCGAAATATTTCCGCACGCGCAGTTCAAACAAACCTATGGCCTCTCGGAGATTGGCGTGCTTCGATCCGATTCGCAGAGTAAAGAATCGGTATGGGTCAAAATTGGTGGCCCCGGATTCGAGGTCAAAATGGTAGACGGCGTCCTCTGGGTACGCTCTGAATCGAACATGGTTGGTTACCTAAACGCACCAAGCCCCTTCGACAGCGAAGGATGGATGTGCACAGGCGACCAGGTTGAAATGAAGGACGGCTTTGTTCGCTTCTTAGGGCGTAAGTCTGAGCTTATCAATGTTGGCGGAAAAAAAGTTTACCCCATCGAGGTCGAAAATGTTTTGATGGAGGCTGTAAACATCAACAGCGCAAGTGTGTTTGGTAAAACCCACCCAATAATGGGCCAAGTTGTTCACGCACAGATTTCGCTTGTTGAGCTTGAAGAACCCACTGCTGTCACAGAGCGACTGCGTGCTTACTGCAATGAGCGTCTTGCGCAATACAAAGTTCCCACTCGCTTTACCATTGTGAACGAAGCCGACCACCACAACAGCCGCTTTAAAAAAGTCCGCCGCGAAAAAGATCCTACCCAAACCTCGTAAGAAGTACGCTGTGATCAGGTTAGTGAAATTGCGGGAAGAGCATTTGCAGATAGTGCTTGAGTGGCGCGTGAAGCCCGAAGTTGCGCAGTTTATGCTGACACAAGTTGAATACAACCTCGACAAGCAAAAGGCCTGGTTTAAAAAAATTTACATAGACAACTCGGTTGCCTATTGGATTATCGAGTACCTAGGTAAACCCATCGGTCTCATCAATTTGGCCGCCATAGATATAAGTGCCAAAAAGTGCAGTGCGGGATACTACATTGGCGAAATGGAGTATAGGCAGCTTTCTGCGTTCGTACTGCCGTATTTCTATAACTTTGTTTTTAAGGTTCTCAAGTTCAACAAAATATACGGCCAAGTGGTCGATGGTAACGATAGTATCCTGAAGATTCACTTGATGCAGGGCTACCGCCTTGTGGGCACTTTGAAAGACCACCATTACAAAGACGACCGGTATTTCGATGTTCATATTGTCGAGTTGATGAGCGATGCTTGGCTCAAACAAAAACGATATCAGCGATACGACGTTGATTGTGAGGGAGCCTTATGAGTATCCTAGCAATAGTCCCAGCGCGCGGCGGCAGCAAACGCATCAAGGACAAAAACACCACTGACTTTTTGGGACAGCCATTGATGGCGTACTCCATAGAAGCTGCTCACCAGTCGAAATTGTTTGACTTGATTCATGTGTCCACCGATAGCGAAAAAATTAAAGCGATTGCGACCACTCTTCTGACTAATGCCGAATTTTTTCGTGAAACTTCGCTTGCCGACGACCAGATCGGGATTATTCCGGTGCTGCAATGGGTTGTACGCGAGTTTTTAAATCGTGGGCAGCATTTCGACGACGTCTGTATGCTCATGCCAACTGCGCCACTAATCACCGCACTCGATCTGACGTCCGCTTACAAAATTTTTCTCAAGCAACAGCGCAAAGTCCCAGTCGTGGCAGTCGCAAGCTACCCAGTGCCTGTTGAATGGGCTTACGAGCTCGAAACCGGAACAGGCAAACTCACGCGCGCATTTCCCAAAAAAATGACCAACGTCCGCTCGCAGGATCTTGGACAAAAATTCTATGATGCCGGAGCCTTTGCTTTTTTCGAAGCTGAGCAACTCCTCGACGAATCGTACGACTTGGGGTCGGAGTTCATCGGTTATCATCTTCCGCGCCAACGTGCCGTAGATATTGACACTCAAGAAGATCTTGCATTCGCCAAGATACTGTATCAAGGGAGGACTTAAATGGTTGATAACTTTCTTGTCCAACTCATAGAAAAACTTCCTATAAATAGGCATTGCAACCCCACAGGTCAAAGCATGGCAGGTTGGAAGGACTTGAAAGATACAAGCAACTGCCCGACTACACCCGAGAATACCAACATAAAGATCGTTCCTCTCATGCGCGAACAGTTTAAATTTGAAGTGGGCCTTTTGGACGACACTATGCAGATCGCCGTTTGCGTGGCCCGCGCTCGCCTTGGGCTTGACAGTCATTGGAAAGCATTTCCATGGACCCTTAAGAATTGACCCATTTAATTACCGAGCCCGCACGGGCTTGGCAGTCGCTTGGAGCATTGAATTACTGGCCTAATGAAGTGGAAAAGAAGTCCCTTCAATATCGTCGATCCCTTTACATGGTGCTCGATATGAAGGCCGGTGAGGAACTCACTCCTGAAAACGTTTGGGCCATCCGACCCGGACTCGAGCTACCTCCTAAGTACCTCGAGATCTTGATGGGCAAGACCCTCAATCAGGACGTTGTGCGAGGAACTCCATTGCAGTGGGATCTTCTCAAATGACTACTCCGCAATTTCCACTGATAATTGAAACAGACCGTTTTCGTTTGCGTGAACTCACAATTAATGACGTTTCCACCAGATATCTTGGCTGGTTAAGTGATTCCGAAGCAAAAAAATGGATTGTTACTGCGAAAAAAACACGCGGGCTTGCAGACCTGCGTAATTATGTGCAGCAACGTGTCGGGCGGGAGGATGTGCTCTTTCTTGGTATTTTTTCGAAGGATGGCAATCTCCATATTGGCAATATCAAGTATGAGCCCGTGATCCAGGACGAGGCACGTGCCGAACTGGGAGTCTTGATCGGGGATCCCACATTCCGCGGGCAGCAAGTTTTTGCCGAGGTGCTGGCAGCCAGTGTAGCTTGGCTGAAGACTCATCGGCAGATTCGCCGGATCTGCCTTGGTGTTGAGCGCGAAAACCTGCCTGCTGTGAATGCTTACCGCAATGTTGGTTTTATTGAGGAGCCTGCCTTGCAACAAATACCTGTCTCGCGTGCACTGCGGATGGTATTGCATGTTTAGGGTGGTTTTCGTTTGCGGTTCTTCTTAGGGTTTGGTTCCAGCATAAAATTTCTCGGCTTGGAGGGTTTGCTCCGCAAGCGGGCGCGGACACGCCTGAGAAACGTGATGCGAGGGTATCGGTTTTTAAAAAGAGCAGGTCAACTGAGGCGGGTAGCAGCTGTCAAAGAGGCACTGACGGTGACACCAGTTTTTTCCGTCGAGGGAAATTCGGAGATTTTTTCGGGCCTGGACGTAGAGGCCGCTGAAATTGCGGTACGGCAATTTCTTCTGGTGCGGCTCGTCGGCACTGGTTTGGGTGCCGCGCTGCTGAGTTCCATTGGACAGCACAATGCCCTCGTCGTTTACCCCTTGCCCAGTGCATGGCGAAAGATCCTGGGTGAACATGGCTTCGAGGTGGCTGAACGCTCGTCTGCATTCCTGTGGGCTGGTGTCGTAGCCTTGTATTTTGCAAACGGTATCTTTGTCGTGCTCAAGCTTGCGGTATCGGATGCCCGGTACCTTGCGCAACCTGTGAACAGAAGCCTGAAAAACCATGCTTACTTTGACACACTTGGTCCCGGAAACCTTCCGTCCACTGACGGAACCGATGAAAAAAATGATATTGTGACTTGGTACCTGAGATGGTCTGGGCGCGCTTCATGTCTGGATACGGTCAGCCACGACGTCGTAGCGGCAGGTACCCGGGAGTCGGAGGGGTTGGCGGTGGTTCCGGTTGACTCGCCACTCCTTCCCTTTGTCAGCCATAGGTTGTTAGGACGCTTTCTGGCTGCGAGCGCCATTTCCATTGCCAAAGCGTTTTTTCGTCTGGTTGCTGGTCAATGGTGGTATTTGCTGATGTTGGGTGAGACCGCGAAAGCTGCTCATGTGCGAATCCAGGAACCGGCATTGCTGGCACGCGACTACCTTTTCCATAACTCGAATTGCATCTATCGGCCCCTATGGACGTATGAGGCAGAGCGCAAGGGCGCTCGAATTATTTTCTATTTCTATTCGACAAACTGTGAGAAATTCAAGTCCGCCAGTGTCTATCCATCGTTGGCATATGGATGGCAGGCCATGACTTGGCCGCGTTACATTGTTTGGGATGAGTACCAGGCTGACTTTGTTCGGCGTGCGGTGGGCGATGCAGCGCATATCGACATTGTTGGACCAATTCCATTTTATACAGGAGCTACCGTTCCCCAGGATATTCCTGAGCATGCCATCGCTGTATTTGATGTACAACCGATGCGTGACGCGGTATATCAACCATTGACTATTGATACTGAGTATTATGTCCCCAAGAATGCAAATAAATTTCTTCGGGATGTACATGCGGCAATAGCGAATGCCGGGGGAGTTATGGTCTTCAAGCGCAAGCGTCATATAGGCAGCCTAGTACATCCAAGTTATGAAACGACTATAAAAAAGCTTCAGGATGTATCAAGTTGCCTAATTGTTGATCCGGATATCTCTGCAAGTTCGTTGATTGAAAAATGTTACGCAGTTATATCAACACCGTACACGTCAACCGCACTAATTGGTCGAGCCCAAGGAAAACCCTCTGTTTATTATGATCCAAATGGGCAGTGCGAGCACAATGACCGTGCTGCTCATGGCATCCCCGTTCTGTTTGGAATAAATGAGTTACAAGCATGGGTGAATGAGATTTCAGTTTAGGTAAATCGCTGTAGTGATGAGGCTCAAACTCAGCTTGAGAGCCAAGAAAGAGCAACGGTCTTCGTCATATAGGAAGTTATTCGGATATTATGCCTAACTGGGCTTAAAAGCCAATCTCGGTATCAAAGGAAAGCGTCAGAAATGCTCAACAATTCATCAATTCTCATCACCGGCGGTACCGGTTCTTTCGGCAATACATTCGTGCCGATGACCTTAGCCAAATACAACCCCGAGCGCCTGGTGATCTATTCACGTGACGAGATGAAACAATGGGAAATGGCACAGAAATTCACTGGAGATAGGCGTGTAAACTTCATAATCGGTGACGTCCGAGATAAAGATCGTCTCATCCGTTCGTTGGATGGTATTGATTACGTCGTTCATGCCGCGGCAACGAAGATAGTACCTACTGCCGAATACAATCCGTTTGAGTGTGTAAAGACCAATATCATCGGGGCGATGAATCTGATCGATGCCTGTATCGACAGCGGCATTAAGCGCGTGGTGGCACTTTCTACAGACAAAGCCAGCAACCCGATCAACTTGTATGGCGCCACAAAGCTAGCATCTGACAAGCTATTTGTCGCTGGTAATGCCTATGCTGGAACGCACAAAACTCGTTTTTCCGTAGTTCGCTACGGTAATGTAATGGGCTCTCGCGGATCTGTGATTCCTTTCTTTATGTCGTTGGCTAACACAGGAAAACTACCGATTACGGACCCACGTATGACGCGTTTCATGATTACGCTTGAGCAAGGAGTCGAACTTGTTTGGCACGCATTTGATGACATGAGTGGCGGTGAGATTTACGTGAAGAAGATACCATCCATGTCGATTTTGGATATCGCGAATGCTGTTGCCCCTGCTGCTGAGCAAAAGATAATTGGTGTTCGCCCCGGCGAAAAAATTCACGAACAAATGATTGGATTGGAAGATGCCCCGCACACCTTTGCCTATGCCGATCACTACAAAATTCTGCCCATGATCCACAATTGGTCTTCCGACCCTTTACGAATAAAGGACGGCATCAAAGTTGACGATAACTTCACATACACATCGGATAATAATAGCGAATGGATGCCGATGGAAGAACTGCGGGTATGGATCGAAACAAATCGCAGCAAGGTTGGCAAGATTTGAGCTGTATGAATCAACGGGTCTCTTCCCAGCGCTTTATGACTGACTACGTAATAATAAAATGAAATATCAAGCAATAGTATTTGATTTAGATGGAGTTCTAATCGATAGCAAGGAATGTATGCGATTATGCTGGGAAAAAGTACAGAATGAAACTAAAATATCAATTCCTTTTGATGATTATTTTTCATATATAGGAAAGCCTTTCGAAATAATATTATTAGAAATCGGGGTGCCAAAGAATATTTGGGCAATTGTAGAGAGCATTTATTTTGAAGAGCAACAGTCTCAATTGCATGAGATAAAACAATTTAAAGAAATTGACACACTTCTAAATAAATTGCGAGAAAAATATATTTTGGGTTTGGTAACTAGTAAAAAAAGCAAGCCCACAGGCAACATATTAAAAAAGTTTAATTGGAACTTTTCGCAGGTAATCACTCCAGATAATTGTGTAAGAGGTAAGCCATTTCCAGATCCACTATTATATTTTGCAGCATATGAGCAACTTGATCCTAGAAAATGTATGTACGTAGGTGATATGAAAGTTGATAAAATGGCCGCAAAACAGGCGGGATTTGATTTCATTAGGGCGGGATGGGGTTATCAACAATTTACAGCAAAGTCTGCAAACTCGCCCCAAGATTTGTATGAAATAATTGAAAGTTCATAATGAAGATAATGATACCTTCTAGACTGGCGTCAACTCGAGTTCCGCAAAAGGCGTTAGCTGATATTGGCGGTAAAGTAATGATAAGGCGAGTAGTTGAGCGAGCACTCCTTACGGGTTTGCCGGTTATAGTTTGTACAGATAGTCAACTAATTAAAGATGCTGTCTCTGATATAGTTGAAGTGGTTATAACTGAAAGCCATATTGAGAATGGTACCTCGAGAATTGCCGAGGTTTGTAAAGATTTACCATTGGCTGAAAAAATTATAGATGTACAGGGCGATGACCCATTTGTAGATCCGGACACCATATTGGATGTGGCTTCTAAGATGGAAAATCATGAGTTTGGGTGCTTTTTGCCGTATAGCATTAGCAAAGATCCAATAATTGACTCTTCAAAAAAATCAATTGTCAAAATAATTCCAAATTTTAACGGTGATAAAGTAGTTTATATGAGTAGGCATCAGTACTACCATAAAGACATAGATGTCAGGAAGCATTCATCCGTTATTGGATTCATTAACTTCACTCTGCAACAATTTAGAGTTTTGCCAAGATCGAGCATTGAGATAGCTGAATCTATTGAATTAATGAGACTGGTAGAGCATGGCCACATTTGCTACACTTGGAAAATGAAGGGTGTAAGTGGAATTTCAGTTGACACACAAGAGGATCTTCAGTTAGCTAATTTTAAATTAAAATATAGAGATAACTAGTCCTCCGGAAATATTCTTAACTCATTGATTTAATTGATTATTATTCAATTTTTGGTGTATAATTTCTCTTAGCTTTCACCATTTCGGCATACTATGTCTGGGAGTTTCTGAGGTTTTGCCATATCCATCAGCACCGATGATTTCTTTCGCAGCCGCATGCCCTGGCAAGAAATCTAAGGCTCCCTTGCCCACCGCGTTGCCCGAGCGGACAAGGCAGGCAAATAGATTGAAGACTTTGATCACTTACTGCGCCTGGCATTCCCCCAAACCTCTAGACATTTTTCATAGCGCAGTTTTATGCTGCCGCTCGAACTCAAGGGGGCTGAGTGAGTTAGCCCCCTGAAACACAGTTCTGTTGGTATTCCTTAAATTAAGAAACAGGAATATGACTATGGATATGACTATGTCTTCAGCAATGCCCTCTAGGGTGGAAGTGGTCACAAGCGTTCAGCGCTGCAGACGCTGGACACCCGAGCAAAAGCTTGAAATCGTCAAACAGACCAACGAGTCGCCCCTGAAAAATCCGCTTTCAGCCCACCTGTATTGACCCAGCGGTTTCTGCACAGGCTAAGCTGCCAAAGCATAAACCTCAGCAGGCGTTCGCATCCCCAGGTCCTGGTGGGGCCGCTGGTGGTTGTAAAAGCCAATCCAGTCACCAATGACCCGACTGGCGTG